>Ga0214921_10002241_pt1 | contig 31701 bp, 25 predicted proteins | sample LL1505_MetaG_FD_177992 | JGI IMG/M metagenome (GOLD analysis project Ga0214921, IMG submission 177992) | Freshwater microbial communities from Lake Lanier, Atlanta, Georgia, United States - LL-1505 | ecosystem: Environmental > Aquatic > Freshwater > Lake | place: USA: Georgia | collected... | reverse complement strand
TATAACATAAAAGTGGTCCTAGATCATGATGTATTTTCTTAATTTTCTCAAATCCATGATGAGAATGACTATCACCAAATGTATGAAGTGTCATTTATATAAGCATAAAGATTAAAATAAAATATTAATAAATGGAATATAGTAAAGACAGCATTGTAAATTCAATTGTTCAAAAATTTATTAGCAGAAGTGACCTTGGTATTCAAAAATACGGAACAACACTTGATAGAGATGATCTAAAGACTGTTGAATGGATACAACATGTACAAGAAGAATTAATGGATGCTATTCTCTACCTTGAAAGATTGAAAAAAGAAATTAAATAACAGTTTAATTATATTTAATATAATTAAAATGATTGCTTGTGTTTACCCCTTTTTGGATTTTAAAGATGACAATGATGAGCAAGAATCAAGTTATCTCCAAGTCATGGTTAAAGACTTTTACGATGATGTAACTCAGTTTTTCGAGTTCCTAAAAACTACAGATTTGATAGAAATGTGCATCCTTAGCGCCATGCTTTATGATTCTGATTTATAACTTACGCACATAATCCATATCTTTCTTTGCTCTCTTTGATGTCTTGGGATGTGTTCTTTTGTTATACAAGGATATAACATTAAGTTTCTTAATGGTGGATGACTTACCATATTTTTTAACTGCTTTTTTCAATGCTTCATGACGCTTAGAAGAAGGACTTTTCATTGAATAACCATATTTGCGAAGACTACCTACACGAAGAATTTTAACTACTTTTTTACCCTTACCTTCTGCACCTAAATCTTTAATACAAGATGCTTTGACTCTTGAACCTTTTACTCTAGAACCGTCTTTGCTAACATAGGATTTGCGTTTATAACTCTTTCTTAGGATTTTTCCTTTAGGACAACTTCTCATTTTATTTATCTAAAATAAAAAAATTTAAATATTTTGTTTCTTTATATTAAATGTCTTTGACTTACACTTCCTTTTACCTTTCCTCTAACAATCTCTTGTTTGCTCTTGATGATCTCCAAGACAGAACTAAAGCTCTTGAAAGCGCTAGAAACAAGTTGAGAGCTGATCCTACCGTTAAAGCAGTAGGTGTTATCACTTTCGAAAAAGCTGTTTATAAAGCATGTTCTCTCACCCCTAATAAAATCAGTATGAACGAAAGTCGCAAATTGGTATTGTCTATATCTAAGATTACTTTGCCTCAATTGGATGATGCAATTCAATTGTAAAATTATTTGATTGTAGGTAATGCGCAAAATGTTTTTAGCTGAATAATATTTCCTGTGTTTTTAATTATTGATCCATTAAATCCGTTTATTTTACCATTATCACAACTAAAATCAGACATGTTTCCATTGGATGAACCAGTTAAAACTGTATTTCCATTTCCTTTAACAAAACTAATGCCACGAATTCCATCACTTAACCAATATGTTTTTGATTTTGCAAAACCTGAATTATCGCTAGTTGTTTCTGAAGTTGGATTATTACCTAATCCTCTTAAAGAATTTTCTGAAGTTGAGTAAATATTTTTACATCTATATTTTATAGTTTGAGGTCCAGTGTTAATTGTATCTATTATATAATTATCTGGACATATCAGATCTGGACTAGAAGGACATGAAAAATATTGATTGGAATTAATACAATCAGATGATAAATTACTTTTATAAAAATTAGGCACAGGCAATGGATTAACTGGTATAACGCTTGATGTTATACCGTTTATACCTTGTGTATAATTAATAGTTACATTTTGTGTAGTTCCTTTAGGGATATAGTCTGTAATGTGCACAAGTTTATTAGTATTATCATAAATAAAAATACGGTCAGTTATTTGAGAGGTTATTTGAAACTTATCATTTGAAAGTGAATTTTTGGGGTATATTTTATTACTTGAATTTATATTAAAAAATGTATTATTGTCTAAATTTTTAACTGTTAGTTCGCTCTTTTCACTTTTAAGATATGGAATTGGCAGATCCTCTCCTATACATTCGATCTCAATTATATTAACAGGTTTTTGAAAAACAAATAATAAATTATCAACATTATTTATTGGGGTAGAATAATTTTCTAGTTGTACATCATCTAAATTTTTTCTTGGAAAATTTAAAATAGAAACTGTATTAATATTAATATTAGCATCATTTAAGTTCTTATAATTAATAGTAAATAATGTACCAGGAACTCTTAGTGTTTCTGAATTATAATTAGTATCAATATTTTTAGCAATCCGACACGAATTGTCTTCTCCTCCACCACCAAATGAAAAACTAATTTTTGTTATTTTTTTTGGTCTATTAAATTTATATATTAACCATGTTTTCCAATCTCCACTAGGTATAACTGGACGCCAATAATTAAAAGTCATTTTATCACCATCATAAACCACATCAATTCTGGATGTATTTCTATATATGTCATTTTCTCCTACACAACCAATAACACTATCTGGTTTCAAAACACTCATTTATTATATTATAAAATATAATAAATTTATTCTAAAATTGTTTTATTAATACTCTTTTTAAAGAATACATTGAAATTACTTTTTTGTATCCTCAATTTCAACTGAGTATCCATAAACTTATCTATACCTAAACATACACTCAATAACTCGTCTAATGGTTTAACTACCTGACTGCGTAAATAATATAAGTAATCCAATCTCAATACATCTCTGAATTCACTGAAATAGGTTACATCCTCCACTTTATCCTGCTGTAATTCATTTTTATCATATCCTCTTCCACTATCCAACAGCAAATACTCGATACGACTTCCTATTTGCACCATCACACCTCTCTTCTTCATCTTTGCTGCTAGATAAGCATGCACTGGAATGGTTTTGCTCTTATAGTCTTCTGGTAATTTACTCAATGATTTTGTAATAACGAAACTTTTGTAAGAATATTTCATCTGGAACAATTCGTCTATATTGTAAATGATATTGTTTAATAAAGAACACACTTCTGGTATCTTTTCTTTATTATCCTTGGTTTTTATATCTGTAAACACCTCAATACCATCCAATAAATCATTAACTGTATTCTGATACACATCTCTTAAAAACTGACAATTATCTCTTCTCTGAAGCACAATACCTCTCTTTACTAATTTAGAAGACACATTACCATTTATGTCTGCCATCTGTGCTAGATAACGCTTTTTAGTCAAAATAAGAAATTTTGTATACACCTTTCCTTCAAACTCTAACTTCATGGGTTTAGGGAACAACACTTCAACTTTCTTAACTACATTTTCCACATACTCCCAAATCTCTCTCATAGGTTTTCCCTTTAAACACTCAAAATAGGTATAGGCACTATCTGTATCATTGTAAATTACTTTTCCTCCACACTCAGTCTCTAGGAAATTAGACGCTTTATGAATAGATTGTCTACCAACATAAGTAACACACATGGCTGCTTGAGGAAATGGTAAATACCCCTTCTTCACACCCATAGCACCATACATACTATTGGCGCTTACTTTATAAGCAAGTTGTCTCTTATCAAGCACCAAATTTAGTTCTTCTAATCTTTTAATTTCATCCTCATCTTTACTCTCTTCTATTCTTTTTTGGTTTTCTTCTATAATTTTTCTTGTGCTTTTTCTAGCTTTAATCAAATTTTCAAGTAAAGTTGGTACAACACCTTTCCCTGACCTATCTATTTTTAAAAATCTGAATTTGTGTTTTACTTTCATCATTGGTATCACTTTTTTCACGCGTTTAGGTTTCTCATCTGTAATAACTTCTTTTTCCTTTTCTTTTTCCTTCTCTTCTTGCAATCTCAATTGTTCTTCCAAATCTTCCTGTTCTTCTTCCCATTCAAATACATGGCAATCTTCATCAGGGATATTTTCGTCTATGACTAACTTAGAATAATCGATATTATAAGCCATAATAATACTTGGATACAGACTTGCAAAATCAAAGGGAATAATAGTTTTATACAATCCTGCTATAGGTTGAGATACATAAGCACCAGTGTATCTATCAGTTTCTTTAGGTGTATAGGCATTGCTCTCTACTACAATATTATTATGCACACAATAGGTTAGCAATTGACTATACATTTTAATCTGCTGTCCTTTAGTGTATAAATAAATAATAGGAACTCCGTTAGTAGTTGCTGATTCCACTAAATCAAACCATATCAACAGTTTTTCGTATACTTGTAAAGTCACATAAGCATCTTGAGCACAGTTATGAACAATCATACCATTTGCTATAAAATTATGTGTTCTTTCTACTTCAATATCATATACGTGTTTTTTACCAACATTTTGAATAGACTTTATAGGTATGAAAAAAGTTGGAATTATTTCATCATCTTTTTTAATAGAATAACACTTTTCATTTACTGTATAGTTGTCTTTATAAAATAAATTTTCAGCTCCAATTTCTTTCAAAAATAATTTACAGTCTCTTTCTATACCATTTGTAAATATATATCCCTCAAATCCCGTATCAAATCTTTTTTGAAAAGTTCTTTTTGAAGGTAATTTATATTCCTTATATTTATCCATAACACTATTACATGCAAATTCCTTTGTAGTTCCATTTTTTACTTTTTCTTTTATTTCATATAGTATATTATTATACAAACTAATTTTATCTTTTCTGATTTTATAATGTATATTAGCAATTCTAAGTCTAATAGATTTATGATAACAATATCTAAACCCTATATAATTCTCAAAATCAATTTGTGATACCTTTTTAATAGTCATTTGAATAGAACAATAATTTTCATTAGAACCACCTGGGAGTTTTTCATTACTTACACTTGTTTCAATACCAAATTTTTCTAATAATGTCTTGTATGTGTTTAACGTAGAAATAAGTGAAGTCGCATAATTCTTTTCGATCGTTTGACTAAAAGCTACTTGTGTAAACTTGTTTTCTTTTTTATTTAAACAAGGAGTATGACCATCTCCTCCAAATAATGCACCCAAAAATTCTCTCAAAAATGGTTTTGGAGCATTTATTATAAATTCAGGAATAGAACTTTCCTGAGTTGTCCTTTTATTTATAACTATACCTTTCAAAGAATTAAAAGATTTTGTAATAATTATAGGACAATGTATCTTATATGTATATTTGGATTTATAAACACTTACTTCTTTAGTACCACTGACCAATTTAATATCTTCAACTATATCGTTTATGTCAACCTTTGAACCAACGTGTAAATCACATCTTTGTTTTGATATATGTCCATCAGTTAATGCATATCCTAATAATCTACAATACGCATAACCTTTTTCCATGTCTTCAATATTATTTATCTTGAATAATCCAAAATCAATATCTTTACATACTTCAAATTCTTCTTCAATATTAACTGAAGGGAAAATTAACCCACATTTTATTTTATCATATTTTACATCTAATTTTTGTGCTTCTTTCCACATATCATTTTCAACTAATATTTTATGATCATTTGTGCATGTCATTTTTGTTCCATCTATCATCTCAATTTCCACACATTCATGTTCTCCATTATCAAAATAATTAACTTGTTTAGAATATACCAAACCTTTTTTTGTTTCATCATATGATAATACAGGATAACTATTATTTTTAAGTTTTTTAATATTAACTGACTTATATTTTAATGAAACGTTTGTATCTTCAGTAAAACAGTACTTTCCTACCAAACTGAGACTAGCAGGAGTGAATTTTTTATAACAATTAAAGATGTCTTTAGCTTTTAGAGGATCTTTATTACTATCTTTAAGAAACTCGCTACATACTGTTTCCAACCTGTAATTAGACAGTTTGTAATTTCGTTTAATATAAGGCAATAAATCAATAAACATTCTTCCTTCTGCTTCAATATACTTGAGATCTTGTTTTCCGTAAGCACTGCTTTCCCAGTTAATCTCATTAATGGTTGCTTTCTTAGAAGGGACGCAACTCATACCGTCAAAGTTAATACCATACAAACAAGCCATACGGTCATTCATATAACCAATATCCCATCCAAATATGTTATAACCAATAATAACGTCTGGATTAGTTTCTTTAACAAGATTAATAAACCCTTTGTAAAGTCTATCTTCAGTCTTAAAAGTTAATACCGATACACCTTCTATAGGGTTAAGTTCTCCAAGAGATAAAAGGTATTTTGTATATTTCTTTTCTTTAGCAGTTTGTTCTAAGAGACAACAACCTATTTGAAATACTTTATCAGCAGGTTTTTTAGAGTTTGGCATAGCAGTTTCTACACTGGAATATGCTTCCAAGTCAAAGGATAAGACCTTTGGATAAACAATAGGAAGAGAAGATGTATCTTCAATTTTCTTTAGGTTTTTATAACTGCATATGTATTCGTGCATTTTTGTAGAGTCTTTTTCATCTTCGGATACTTTATGTCCTTTAGCAGCAATCCAACCTGATGATGGAAGTTTTCTAAATGCCATTAGTTTAAGAACAGGAGTGATAGATCTTTCATGGCAATGACACTTCATTTTAATGTTGCCAATCATATTGAAATAAACTCCCTTGGATATTTCTTTTTTGAATTCCTCCAATGCTCTAAGAGTTTTAAAAGCTACACATAAATAAGGAAATTTTTTACGTTCATAAGTGTCTCCTACTTTAGTAACCTCTCCGTAATACAATTTATGTTTTTCTTCAAAGATACACATCTGAGGGCGAATATACTCATTAAAACTCATAATCTTGTTTATAACTACATCTTTACGCATATTAGTCCATTCTATATGACGGGGAAGTTCAAGCCAAATGGGAATGTTGAAGTTTTGGATAACGACTTGCACACTTTCATTTTTCTCGTTCCATCCAGATACACGAATGACGTTTCTAAATCCAATAGTATCATCTACTAATTCGTCGTTGTAAGACCAAGTAAAAGGAAAAAAATTAAAGTTCTGCATCTTCTTTATATTATATTAAATGATATAGTCTTAATATATCATTTAATTACTTAATAATTTCTCATGAAAATAGACCAACCATTTCTATCACTCAAATCCTCCTTGAAAAGTTTATAGTCAGGATTTTGTAAAAGTTCTTCTCGAATTCTAGAGCATTTAATAACACATACATCATCAAGGATAAACACCTTTACATTCTTATTTCTGAAAAAATCAAAGTCTCCTTCAGTTGAAAATTCACCTCCATCCAAAATTGCTACATCAATATTTTCACCAATACGAGAACCAACGTATTCAGAATTATGGAAAGAATTGTATTCAGTGTCATAGTGAAGAATATAATGACCATAAATAGATTGAAAGAGTCTATGATTTTGGACTTCTTCTCTAGACATAACTCCTCTAGTATTTACAGTGCCTTTTAGGAGGTGAAGAAAAGGATATTTATCACCATAAAACTCAGTTGCCATATGGTAAAATTTAGGGTCTGCTTCAACTGACCAGAAAATATTGTCAGAAGTGTTTTCCTTGTCTAACAATGCTTGTACTACACATCGGGTGGTTCCACGACCATTCCAAGTACCAATTTCACAGAAGGTTTTATAAGAGGAATTTCTGCATATGGAGTAAATTTCATTACCAAAAGGAGTTCCAAGGTTAATTTGACCTTCCATTTATAGATAAAACTAAATATTTAAGCGGTAATAGGTAGTTTATTAGTATGAAAAGTCTTAAGACCATGTTCACAAAGCATTTGCGCGAGAGTCTTGATATTATCATCAGGTTTCTCTTTCACTGACGCTTCTGCTAATTTACGAAGATCAGTTATCCTCATAATACGCTTAGAAAAACTATCATAATTAGCATGATTAACGTAGTATTTCCTTCTTTCTTCTGCTTTATAAATAATTTCATCACTATTATTTTTAAGGGTGTTGTTAATGAGCAAAAGACATTCTGGATCTCTTATAAAATCATCAAATTTTGTTCTATAGACAATAGTGTGTCTGCTATTATCTGTTGTTACTATTTTGTTGTTGCATCCAAAGTCGCAAAGAAACCTCGCAAAACCCTTAATACCATCGTCTATGTAGTCGTTGGTAAAGTTGGACATGGAACTTTTAATTTCATCATAACAAATGGGTTCAAGTTTAGACACGATTTGTTTTAAAGTGATATGATTATTGTTAGTTGTATAATTATTAATAATTGTATTTACAGAATAATTTTCAGGTTTATTTTTTGCATTCTCATCTATAATTTTATCATATGCTATCTTAAGATTTTGATAATTACGGTATAAAGTTTCATACTTTTTATTCATTTCATAAATTTTTTTATGTAAACAAGTATCAGTGTGATTTTTCAAGTTATAAATAGATGTATAATTTTTATTACAGTATTTACATTTATTTTCTTCCTCTTTAGAATCTTTATGTTTACATTTTTCAAGATGTTTTTGAAGAGAATATTTTGAACTATAAAATTTTAAGCAATAATTACATTTATGTTCATTATTTTCAATAACCATTTTACATTTTTTTATATGAGTTGTTAAAGTAATGTTATTCTTATACTGTTTTTTGCAAAACTTACAAACAAAATCAGTCATTTATTTATACATAATATTTTAAATTATAAATTCAGGAAAAAACAAAATTTTTTTAGAATAACATATTTTTCTTGTAAGAGTTAAACGTAAAAAATAACTTTCCAAAAAAAATTTAAATTCATGAAAAAACAAAATTTTTTTAGAATAACATATTTTTCTTGTAAGAGTTAAACGTAAAAAATAACTTTCCAAAATTTTATAAATTCATGAAAAAACAAAATTTTTTATAAAACATATATATTTCGTAATGAATAAACCGATTTTTTTGTTTTATAAAAAAAAAATAAAATATTTTTGTGTGTGTGGAAACGAAATTCTTAACCAAAAGGTTAATATTTTAAAATATTTTTACCATTCATTATCTTTTGAAGTGTAATTATTTGTAATGTTTGTATTTATTGTAGAAATTTCAGAACGAATTTTAATTTCAATTTCAAGTTTTAATTTTTCTTGTTTAAGAATAAAATTTTCATTTCTAAGATTATTAATATCAGTAATTAAGTTTTGGTTTTTTAATTCAAAGTCTTTAAGTTTTTTGTATAAACATTTTTTATAATGATTCTGCAGTGTCAAATTATGTGAATATATTTTTTGACAAAAATCGCATTTAAGTTCATCATCGCTCTTAATTTTAAGTTTACATTTTTTTTCATGTTTATTTAAATTATATTTTGAACTATAATTTTTACTACATAAACTGCATTTATGTTCTAATTCAGTTTTCATCATTTATAATATACAAAGATATTTTTAAATATTTATTCCAAATATTCCAAAAAAAAATGGAATATTCCAAAAAAAATATAATATTCCAAAAATTTTCAATAAAGTTGGAGCAATGTTATTTTTCAGTATTATAAGTAACTGCATATAATTACAAAATTTTGTTATTTTTGTGTGTGTGGAAACGAAATTCTTAACCAAAAGGTTAAACATGAGTTAATTTTTTATATTATCTAAAAATTTTATATATAAAATATCATCAGCATTTATAGTTTATAAAATTATAAATGCTAAATAAAAATTCTCACACGCAAATTTTTATAACTTTTTTATCACTTTAAAATGCTTATTTTCTCTCAATAAAGTCCTCACATAGTAATACAAATTGTTCTATAACTTTTTTATCACTATTGTTATAGTTAAAAGAGCAATTTTTAAATATTGATACAATAATGTCATCCTCTTTGATTTTATAAGATTCTTTACCTTCAAATTTACTCTTAATGATACTGTCTTTCGTATATGACTGAATTATACCTTCAGAGTCGCATGAATCCATATCCCAAATCATATTAAGACAACCGCATTTTTGTTCCAAGTAGAAATAAAATATACTACCATTTCTGTTTAAAAAGTATACTCTAATATCAGGGTCTGAATCTATATTAAACATATTCTCAACTTTAGCACAGATGAAGTTAGAGTCTATGTACTTTTCTATTTCTTTTTCCAACTTTAAATAAGTATCTTCATCATGACTTGCGAAATGTTTTAACTCTTGCAAGTATGCTTGAACAGAATTTAAAGCAGTTGCACTAAATACAGAGGTCATTTTCATAAGTAATAAAACATAACTATAATAAAAAATTAAATTTCATTTTTTTATTTTGTGATTTTTGTATTTAAGAGAACGAACTTTTTTACCTTTCAATTTCTTTGATGTTCGTGCTATTAAACCTTGGGATTTACAAGATGCTTTTTGTGAAAATCCCATCTTTTTAATAGGAGTTTTCTTACAGTATTCTTTAGATGATGCTGGCATTTATAAATATAGAAGAAATAAAATATTTAAAATACCATTCCTGATTTTACTTTAAGAACAATAAAAACTAACCCTAAAAAGCATGCAATAGAACCAGCAATAGTCATTCCGATACCTACCTTACCCATTTCTTCCACCTTATCTTTATCATTTTCGCTACTGTTCTTAATAGACACAATTTTGGCACCTATACCAAGGGTATATCCCGACAAGAATAAAAAGAAAATCAAAAATAACCAACTGTTCATTTATTATATAAAAATAAAAAAATATTTATATATAATAAATGCATAACAAGTCTCATAAAAGATCTCACAAAAAGGTAAAAAGAACACCTAAAAAATCCCCCAGAAAATCTCACATGAAAGTTAAAAAAGTGATGAGAAAATCCCCCAGAAAATCTTATAGAAAAATGTCAATGTTATCTATTCAAAGTCGTGTTAGAAACGTCGCACAAAAAGTTAAGAAAATAATTAAAGATGAATTGAATGATATATAAATACAGTTTAAAATTTCATTTTATAAATAAAAATGAAATTGCTTTTAATAGATAACACAAATTCAGAAGATATTATAAATGTTTGTTTACCTCTTAAATATGATAATGATTTATTAGTACATACTAATTTTAATTTATCAGAATATCATATAAACACAACAACAACTGAACTAGTTAGAGTCATTAAAGTATTTAATCCAGATATGGTATTAGTTTATGGTCAAAATATTCGTTTTATAATTGAAAGACTAATTTTACTTAAACCAAGCAAATTTTTTATAATATCTATTCTGAAAGAACTGGAAGAACAACAAGATAATTTAGATTTTATTATTAAACATTCAATTAAAGTATTAACTTATGACGAAAAAACTTATGAAAGTATAAAAGAAAAATCTTCTAAAGAGATTATACTGATTCAAAATGAAGAGGATACTTTTAAAAATTTATTGAATAACCTCATAAAGAATAAACCTGTATTTGAAGTAGTTGTTAGACCTACAAAATATGGTTTAATGGGATACGTAAAAAATGATTTATGGTTTATAATGGATTTGGTAAACCGAAGCGCAGTATACGAAGCAAATCTAATAGAAGATCATCTTACTGATATAATTAAAAACTCAAAATATATTTTTGATATAGGTGCACATTGTGGAAGTCATACTATAGTATATTCTAGTATGAATCCAGATGCTATAATACAATGTTTTGAACCCCAATCTGTAATGTATCACACACTACTTTTAAATATAAGAAGTAATAATCGTCATAGAGTAAATCCTCATAATATGGCTTTAGGACGAGAAGTAGGGATATTGAGATTATCTAACTCTATAGCAGATGGTCCAAATGAATTTCAACCTATAGATTTTACTTCAAATAATTTTTATAACTTGGGTGGAATGCAGATTGGGACAGATGGAGAAGAAGTGTTATGCGATGTATTAGATAATTATGACTATGGAGGTTGTGATTTTATAAAAATAGATGTCGAAGGTTTTGAAGCTCTAGTTTTTGCGGGTGGACAAAATTTAATTAAAAAATATCGTCCTTCCATATTGTTTGAGCATAATAATAAAACAGTTAAAGAAGAAGTTAAAGAAAAATTAGGATTATCAGATGTTGATCTTGACGTTTTTGCAATGTTAAGATCATTAGGTTATACAGAATTTATTAAAGTTAATAATGACAATTATCTAACAAGATGATAAACATCTAATCCTTGTTCCGAATCAGTTGTCTTAGTTTGGTCTCTCAAAACATCATCTATAATTTCTGCTTCGTGTCTTGAAAGAGCAGTAGGAAATTCGATTTCAAAATTAATTATCAATTTACCTCTATTATTTCCATATAAAAGTCCTAAATTGGGAATAATATAAGGCTTATTGTATCTAAATACATTATGTCCAGAATTGATAATTACATCCTTTCCATCGAGCATTTTTAGTTTGAAACTAAATCCACATAAAGCTTCTCTTAGAGTAATCTTACGATTCAATTGTAGGTCATATCCATTTACTCTTTTAAATAGTTCGTGTTCTTTAATATTTGCCTTGAAAATGAGTTCGTAATTGTCTATTTTGTGCATATATGTGGAACCGTCATTCGCGCCTTTTGGAAATTCAACATCAATCTCAACAAGTTTAGCAACTGTTTTATTACCTTTACATTCATCACATTTATCTCCTGAACCAATTTTACATTTTCCTCTACAAGTATTACAAGGAACTGTAGTTTGACTAATCATAGGACCCATTTGTTGAATACGAGTGACAGAACCTCTTCCATTACATTCATGACAAGTTGAAACGTTTTTGAAACCCATGCCCTTACACTTTCCACAGTCATTGTTTATTTTTAGTTTCTTGTGTATCTTACAACCTGAATAAACTTGTTCAAGAGTTAAATGTTCTTCGAAATGTTGTCTGTAAATTTTATTTTCAGGTTCGTTTCTAAATCCCCCTCCGAAAGGATGACCTCCTCCAAAAGGGTGTCCTCCGCCAAAAGGATGACCCCCTCCAAACATATTGGAAAAGATATCAAAAGGATTAAAATTGTTATCAGGTCTGGTGTTTGCTTTTAAACCTTCGTGACCAAAATCGTCGTATAGTTTTCTCTTTTCTTTATCTAATAGGATATTCTTTGCTTCATTTATCTTCTTAAATTTCTCTTCTGCTTCAGTTTTATTATTAGGGTTTTTATCAGGGTGATAAATTTTTGAAAGACGTTTATAAGCCTTGTTAATTTCATCATCATCGGCATTGCGATCAACTTCTAAAATTTTGTATAGATCTTCTTCCATTTATATTTTGGCATATTTATTTAAATAATCATTTAAACGTTTTTATATATCTAAAATGTCTGTTGAAATAAACAAGAAAATATATCCTTGTTTCCAAGAAGGACTATATGATATTGTCCCTCATCCTGAATTTAATAACCTAAAAATTATACCATCCGTAGGTAAATTAGAAAGGGAAATTGGATTGTTAAGGGACATTTCTTCAGATATTTTCGGTAAAGCTAAATTTGAAATTATAACGAATGATACCTATAAAGTTTTTATAAATGAGAATTTGAAGAGTGTTTCAAACGATATTTCATCTGATATAATTTTTTACATAGATGAATTATTAGATGACTATGAAACTGTAAAAAAATCATTTGTATTATCTAAGACCTATTATATCCTAGAAGAGATTTTTAAATACAAATTCAGATTATCAAATACAGATAAAACTCTATATGTGAACGAAGAAAATTATGAAAAGTTTCATAAAGATTTCCATTACTATATAAAAGACGAAATATTACATTACGATAATCTTATAAATTTATGTATAATGGTTAAAAACGGAGGAGAATTGTTTGGGAAAATGCTAACAGAAAATTTTTCCTATATTGATAGATGGACTATTTTAGATACAGGAAGCACAGACAATACTATAGAAATTATAAATAATATTTTAGTAGGAAAAAAGAAAGGCAAACTATATTGTGAACCTTTTATAAATTTTAAAGACAGTCGTAATAGATGTTTTGAACTTGCTGGGAAAACTTGTAAATATAACTTGATGTTAGATGATACCTATGTTGTAAAGGGTCAATTAAGAGAATTTTTAAATACTGTTAGAGGAGATCAGTTTGCGGATTCCTATAGTTTATTAATATTAAGCGACGATTTAGAGTATTATTCAAATAGGATAACAAAGAGTGAAAATGAATTGAAATATATTTACAAAATACATGAAGTGATACAAAAAGATAATAATGTTAATGTAGTAATACCAAAAGAATACTCTTGGGTAGATGATTTACGTTCAGAATATATGGAAAAGAGAACAATGAACAGGAAAGAATATGACCTAAAGTTGTTGTTTGAAGAAATAGAAGAGAATCCAGATGATCCGAGAAATTATTACTATACAGCACAGACATATAATTTACTTGAACAGTATGATAAAGCAGCAGAATATTTCCATAAAAGAGCATTTCATCCTAATAATGGATTTGAACAAGAAAAAGTAGACGCTTTATTTGAAATGACAAGAATATATAATTATAAACTGAATAGACCTTGGGAAGAATGTGAGAAGTATTATAATATGGTTCATGAGTGGGATCCTGAGAGACCTGAAGGAAGTTATTTTATAGGTATTCATTACTTATTAGAAAATAATAGAGACAAAGCATATGAGTATTTAAAAAGAGCATTTGAAATTGGATATCCAATACACAGGCAATACAGTTTGAAACCCACTTTATCTAATTATTATTTACCAGTAAACTTGGCTCAACTTTGTTACGAAAAAGGCAATTATAAACTGGGAGAAGATTGCACCAATTTGTTTTTAAAAAAAAATAAAGAGAGTTCAGATAGCAATTATAAGTTGATGAAAGACTGGAATGGAATTTTCAAATTCATGAATATTATGATTCCATTAAGAGAAAAACCTATAGCAAATACTAAACCTATACTATGTTTTGTAGCAGAAGGTGGTTTCAAAAAATGGTCTGGTTCTAGCATAGTAAAAGAAGGTGTAGGAGGGTCAGAAACATTTGTAATTGAACTTTCACGTAATCTTGCAAAGTTAACAGACTATGAGATCATTGTATTTTGTAATTGTGAAAATGAGGAAATATTTGAGGGTGTAAAATACAAAAAATTATCAGATTATTTCTATTATATTTCTAATTACAATATAGAGCATTGTATTATAAATCGTTATTCAGAATATATACCAACTGCAATTAATAGTTATGTAAAAAATATACATGTTGTTCTTCATGATTTGGATCTAACAGGGCAAATTATACCTGTAAGTCCAAAACTTAAAAATATATTTTGTCTATCAGAATGGCACACAGAAGTATACAAAAATATTTTTCCTAATTTCAAGGATATTATTAGACCATTTCATTACGGTATTGATTTCAAAAAATTCCAATATGATAATACAGTAAAAATTCCCTATTCGTTTATTTACTCTTCGTTTCCAAATAGAGGTTTAAGTATAGTTTTGAAAATGTGGTCTAAAATAAAAGCAGTGTTTCCTACAGCAACTTTAAATATATTTTGCAATATGAATCAAGACTGGTGTTGGCAATTTCATAAAGAAGAAATGGAAGAAGTAGTTAGACTGTTCTATGAATTTAATAACGATGGTTCAGTTATTAATCATGGATGGGTTGATAAAAAAACTCTTGGAGAATTTTGGAAAAAATCTTCAGTATGGCTTTACCCTTGTAAATTTAAGGAAACTTTTTGTCTAACTGCATTAGAAGCAGCAATTTCTAAAACATTGGTTATTAGTAATGATTTAGCAGCATTACAAGATACAGTAGGAGATAGAGGTATAGTTATTAAGGGAGATGATAATGATGTTACAACAGAAGTTTGGCAGCAAAAAGCATTAGAAGCATTAATAAACAATATAGACAATTCAGAATTGATAAACAAAAATTACGAGTGGGCATTAACACATTCTTGGGAGGAAAGAGCAAAAGATTTAGCAACTATACTCGATATTTTACCTGATAATACCATATTTGAGGAAGAAGAAGATTTTGTGAGTATTAAAGATGTTGGATTGTTTTATGGTTATAAAGATGACTACATTACAAATGAAATTAAATTAAAAGGAAACTGGGAAAGTGAATTAGACAATATATTTAGACGATATTTAAATAATAACACTATTGCACTTGATATAGGGGCATTTATTGGAACTAATACTCTAAAAATGGCTAAGTATGCTAAAGCGGTATATGCTTTTGAACCTGTTAAACAAACTTTTGCATTATTAAATAAAAATGTAACTCTTAACGGAATCTCAAATGTTAATACATTTAATGTAGCTATTGGCAATGAAAATAAGACTATCAAACAATTTTGGTATCCGCCTAAGAATTTAAATTTTGGATGTATGAGAATTAATAAAGATGACAATTTATATAATAGCTGTATGAGGGTAAATGCACAGATGGTCAGACTAGATGATATGGATGTTAGTGAATCTATTGGGATGATTAAAATTGATGTTGAAGGGTGTGAGAGTGAAGTTATTAAAGGAGGTATTAATATTATAAGTAAGTATAGACCTGTAATTATTATAGAGGATTGGAATAATGGAGTTTATGACGAACTCACGAAACTAGATTATGATTGTATTCAACTTTCACATTGTAATTACGTTTATATATCTAAACTAAATTATCTAAATATGTTAAATTGGAGTAATGATATACCCGAAAATAGCAAAAAGGATTTTTTATACATTTTTGATAACTACAATATTTCCAATATATTAGAAATAGGAACATTTACAGGGACATCAGTAATTAATATGCTAAAATTATTACCAAATGCCAAAGCAACCACAATAGATAGATGGCAAAATTATATTGAAGAGTGTAATAATAGTGAAATAGACATACTTAAAAACATGCAGGAAATTGGAGTTGAAAAAACTTATCACCAAAACGTAAGAAGAATGGGTTATGAAAATAGGATAGAAACATTAAAAGGCGATTCAAGAGATATGTTACTTAAATTAGTAAGGGAAAATAGAAAGTATGATTTTATATATGTGGATGGTAGTCATTTAGCAATGGATTGCTATCTAGATTGTGAATTAAGTTGGGAATTATTAGTTAAAGGAGGTGTTTTGACAATAGATGATTATCTCTATAAAGAAAATAGTAATGATATATTACAAAAACCATTTGAAGGTGTTAATCACTTTTTGGAAAAACATAAAAATGACTATAAACTTATATTCAAAAACTATAGAGTATTTATTGAAAAACTTTAGGTTAATTTTTATTTAAAATGATAGAATGCTATTATTAAAATGAGACTTTTAATAATAGGGACACATCCTTCTCAAACTACAGGATACAGTAAAGTTGTTTATAACATTGCTAAACAAATGGCGAATTTTCCTCAAATTAAATGCACAATATTTGGTATTCAGAAATTCAATGATATCAATGATGATTGTAGATTGGATAACTTACCTTCGAATATTTCTGTATGGGATGTGTATAATTTTGATCCAGACGATTTTGGGTTCGGAACAAAAACACTAACTAATTTCATTTGTATGAATGACCCTGATGTTATAATGATTTATAATGATGCTGAAGTTATAAAGAAGTATATTATGAACATTAGATTGATAACAGCAAATCCTCAATATAAGCATATGCTTGGGAAAAAACTTATAAATATTGTTGCTTATTTAGATCAAGTGCACAGAAATCAAAATATAGAAACTATAAAATATATAGCAGAAAATACAGCACACGTATTCTGTTTTACTGAAAGTTGGAGACAGAATTATCTAAGTTATCTAGATAAAAATATCTATGAAAATAGAACAAGTGTTATTAAGCATGGTGTGGATAACATAATAAGTACTTTGTCAGTTGAACAGTGTAAAATATCGTTTGGATTCCCAAAGGATAGTTTTATATTTTTGAATTTGAACAGATTTGCAGTTAAGAAGAGGTTAGATATATCTGTTATTGCCTTTGTAAACTTTTTGAAAAAAACAAATTCCAAGCGAGCATACCTATACTTTCCAGCAGTAACAGATGAAAATGGAACTACTACATTAAAAAATATATATGAGTATGAATTGAGAGTAAATGGTTTAGAAGGATACGAAAGCAATATGGTTATAGGTTCCAAATCACTTTCAGATACTGATATTTACAATATTTATAATGCAAGTGATGTAGGATTGAACAGTTGTGATGGAGAAGGTTTTGGACTTTGTAATTATGAGCATGCTTCATTAGGAAAACCGCAAATTTTATCCAAAACAGGAGGTTTAGTAGATTTTTTTAACGATGAAAATAGTCTTTTATGCGAAGCGAAGTATGTATCTTGGTCGGTAAATAATGAAAGAAGCGAGGTTATAGACCCTGTGGAAATGAGTAATCATATGGTAAAATATTTTGTTCAGAAAAACTTGTATTTAAAGCATTCTGAAAAGTTAAAAAATATAAATATAAGGTATCAATGGAAGAATGAAATAACAAATATGATGAATGTTCTATTGAGGACCAAGATTTATTGAGGACTGTATTTATTAATTAAGTAGTAAGCAATTTTTCTGTATATAAAAATCATAAGCAGTAATGCCGAAATTGCCGAAGCATGTATCATAAAGTCAGGATGTCCTTTGAGAAGATATTGTGATAATTTAAGAGTATAGTAAGAAATAAAATAGAAAAACACAAATAACATTACATTTTTTAAAAGAAGTGTAAGTTTAGCATTAGTTTCAGTTATTAAAGGAGGAGAATTTAACTTTTTAGGGTCAAATTCGTCAATATCATTTCCTAAAGGACCATACCATACTTTATCAGTTAATCCTACAATACCATCTGTATTTCCTTTTACAAGTTCACCTCCAATACGACCATTATATACAGTCCAACCCATTGTATCAATATTGAAATTAGGATTGGTTCTTCCATATATTTCTTCAACTTTGGGTTCCCATCTTACACCACTATCAAGATAATCGTTTGCTAATCCTGCAATACGAAAAGCATAACCTTTTTGAGGATATAATCCATGACCATTAAGTGCACTATAAACAACGATTTTCCCATTTTCAAAAAATACATTTTTAGCATCTACTGTTCTACCTTCAAGATTTCCATGTGCTCCAAAATGAACACGTTTAAGGTTTTCGTTTAAATCAAGTTCTACAGTATAATGCTCAATATCTCCTGGGTGCTGTCCTGCTTCTTTAACACCTAAAATATCATAAGCACCATTATAAGCAAACAATAATACATAAGTAATATAGATCATGCTGTTAATGGTTCTCTTAATAGCATAAACAGGAACATTTGAAATAGGCATTTCTCCCTTAAAAATTAACTTATCAATAGAAAGAATAATTTCACCGTTCCCCATGGGATTGAAACTATATTTTTCAGCTATATTATACAAGTCTCTGTTAGTAGGATGGACGATTACTTGTTCTGTATTAAAATCTTTTAGAGTAGAGTTTTGAAGCATAAAGTCAGCACTTACTGGAAAATATTTTTCTTCAGGATGGAAATATATAACAGGCGCAAATTTTTCCATTTTATTATTATATAATAATAAAATATTTTATTATTATATAATAATAAAATATTTTATTATTTATATTATTAATAATGAGTTCTACAAATATTAGAAACGGAAGAACAAATTACCGTTCAAGAAATTTAGTTATAGAAACAGCAAGATATGATGTATCAAATCCAACCGCCGCTATAATACAAGAAGCAAAATTACTAGGGATACTAAACGATTTTGGAGGAACAACTGGACCAACTGGTGTCCAAGGTGCGCAAGGATTACAGGGATTAGAAGGGACATCTTCAAATACGGGTGCACAAGGTAGTCAAGGTTTACAAGGGTTCCAAGGATTAGTAGGTTCTACTGGTGCTCAAGGGTTTCAAGGAATAGTAGGTTCTACTGGTGCTCAAGGGTTCCAAGGACTAATAGGTTCTACTGGTGCTCAAGGGTTTCAAGGAATAGTAGGTTCTACTGGTGCTCAAGGGTTCCAAGGACTAATAGGTTCTACTGGTGCTCAAGGGTTCCAAGGACTAATAGGTTCTACAGGTGCTCAAGGGTTTCAAGGACTAATAGGTTCTACAGGTGTTCAAGGGTTCCAAGGACTAATAGGTTCTACAGGTAATCAGGGGTTCCAAGGACTAATAGGTTCTACAGGTTCTCAAGGGTTCCAAGGATTAGTAGGTTCTACAGGTGCTCAAGGGTTCCAAGGAATAGTAGGTTCTACAGGTGCTCAAGGGTTCCAAGGACTAATAGGTTCTACTGGTGCTCAAGGGTTCCAAGGAATAGTAGGTTCTACAGGTGCTCAAGGGTTCCAAGGAATAGTAGGTTCTACTGGTGCTCAAGGGTTCCAAGGAATAGTAGGTTCTACTGGTGCTCAAGGGTTCCAAGGACTAATAGGTTCTACTGGTGCTCAAGGGTTCCAAGGAATAGTAGGTTCTACAGGTGCTCAAGGGTTCCAAGGATTAGTAGGTTCTACTGGTGCTCAAGGGTTTCAAGGACTAATAGGTTCTACAGGTGCTCAAGGGTTCCAAGGAATAGTAGGTTCTACTGGTGCTCAAGGGTTCCAAGGAATAGTAGGTTCTACTGGTGCTCAAGGTAATCAAGGGTTTCAAGGAATAGTAGGTTCTACTGGTGCTCAAGGTAATCAAGGCATTCAAGGTCCTTCTTATGTAAATTCTAACATTTATGGAAGTTTTTATTCTACTTCTTCTCAGGTTGTTTATGGTGTTAATGTTCCAACTGTTTTAGCTTATAATGGAATTTACAACTCTAATGGAATTAGTATTACTGGTGCTACTGGTCCAGCAGGACACTATTCTCAAATGGTTGTAAGTGAATCTGGAACCTATGAATTTGCTTATTCTATTCAATTGGATAAAAGTGGAATAGGTGTAGACTTGTGTGAAATATGGGCAAGAGTTAATGGAAATAATTTACCTAATAGTGCAAGTCAAATGGCAGTTCAAGGACAAAATGGAGAAACTTTACCTTATGTATCATATTTTCTTGAACTAAATGCAAATGATTATGTTGAATTTGTAATGAGTTCATCTGAAAATACTATGGAAGCACTTTATATACCATCTACAGGAGGTATTCCTGCAGTTCCATCAATTATAGCAAATGGTAAAATAATAGGTAAAACTGTAGGTATCCAAGGTCATACTGGTGTTCAAGGTGTTCAAGGGGTTCAAGGTTGGCAAGGATTAGAAGGACCGACTGGTGCTCAAGGTAATCAAGGATTTCAAGGATTAGTAGGACCTACTGGTTCTGGTAGTTCTTTAGCATCAGGTACAAATTGGGGTGAATATTTATACTGGAATAATACTTCTACATGGGCAGTTGGAACTACTAATATTACTCTTGGAAGATTTGCTGGTAATACTGGTCAAAATCAAAATGCAGTTGCTCTAGGTTTTAATGCTGGTAATTTTAACCAAGGAACTAACGCGATATCAATAGGATTAAATGCTGGTTATACAGGTCAACAATCTAATTCAATTGCAATTGGTATAAATTCTGGTGCAACTGGTCAAACTTCAAATTGTGTTGCTATTGGATTTAACGCTGGTACAAATAATCAGAGAACTAGTTCAGTTGCTATAGGTACTAATGCTGGTATAACTAATCAAGGAGAATTCTCAGTTGCTATAGGTTCTAATGCAGGTGCGCAAACACAAGGTTTTAATTCAGTTGCGATTGGTTTAAACGCTGGTCAAACTAATCAAAGTACAAATTGTGTTGCAATTGGAACAAATGCAGGTTCATCAAATCAACAATTATATGCAACTGCCATAGGACCAAATGCTGGTTTTTTTCAACAACAACAACAAGGTATCGCAATAGGAACAAGCGCTGGTCAAACAAATCAAAATGTAGATGCAATCGCAATAGGAACAAATTCAGGTGCATGTAATCAAAGTTCAAATAGTATAGCAATTGGAAGAAATGCCGGGCAAAGTAATCAATCATCACAAAGTATCGCATTAGGTTCAAATGCAGGGTTTACTGGGCAAGGAGCGAATTCAATCGCAATTGGTACTAGGGCTGGTGCTACTGGACAAAATTTAAATTCAGTTGCTATTGGGGTTTATGCAGGTTCTATCCAACAACAACAGGTAGCTTTAGCACTAGGGTATAGTGCTGGTCAAAGTAATCAAGGATCACAAACCATAGCAATAGGATATAATGCTGGTTTTGCAGGACAACAATATCAAGCAATTGCGATAGGAGTTAATAGCGGATATTTTAACCAAGGTCAATATTGTATTTCAATAGGAAATAGTGTAGGAGTTACAAATCAAGGATTTGGAACTATAGCAATAGGAGGACAAGTAGGTCTATCAAATCAATCAACATTTGGAATAGGAATTGGTTCTTTTACCGCTAGAGCTGGTCAAGGTAGTAATAGTGTCGCAATAGGTGCTTATTGTGCAGACCTAAATCAAGGTAATAATAGTGTTGCAATTGGATTTGGTGCTGGTGCGACTGGTCAAGGAGCGAATTCAATTTCAATAGGAAATTCAGCGGGGTTTATGACACAAGGTGCTAATTCAATTTCAATAGGATGTAATGCGGGAAGAAGTAATCAATCTGGACAATCAATTGCGATTGGTTCTAGTGCGGGACTTAGAACTCAAGGTAGTAATGCAATTGCAATAGGAACAAATGCTGGTCAAAGTAATCAAGCATCACAAAGTATTGCAATAGGATTAAATGCAGGTTTTACAGGTCAATTTATAAATGCAATTTCTATAGGTACAAATGCTGGTCTAACATTTCAAGGAACTGGTTCAATCGCAATTGGATTTGATTCAGGTTGTAATGCACAAAGTATAAACTCAATTGCTATAGGTATTTCTGCAGGTAGAACTAATCAAAATAATGGTGCTATTGCTATTGGTGTTAATTCTGGGTTAAATACTCAAGGGACAAATTCAATTGCTATTGGCAGTAATGCTGGCGCAACAAGTCAATCATCATTTGCTATAGCAATAGGACACCAAGCAGGACAAAATACTCAAGGTATTGATGCAATAGCAATCGGAGATGCGGCAGGAAATATATCTCAACAAAGAAATGCGATTGCAATCGGGTTAGGAGCAGGGCAATCAAATCAAGGCACAGGTGCAATTGCAATCGGTGCATATGCAGGTGCTTCTACACAAGGTTCTAATAGTATAGTATTAAATGCTAGCGGTATAACATTAAATGGTACAACCGCTTCATCATGTTATATAAGACCAATTAGAAATATTACTCAAACAAATTTATTAGGTTATGATGCAACAAATTATGAAATTACTTATTGGACTGTACCAACAACTTATTCATATTTTTATAATGCATCATTCTATAATGTTAATTTTACTGCAACAACAAATTACATGTTTTACAAAAGATATAATTCAGGGATTATTGAAAATTTTGATGATAGAAATAATTTAAAATTAATAGCAGGTGGATTAAATTCAATTGGAGAAACATTTATATGCCCCACAAGTGTATCAACTATTAGTGGTAGAATTTATTTTTCCTATTCAGATACAAGTCAACCTACTAATACAATCACTGTTTATATTTATAAAATAACTGTTGCGAATGCTGAAACAAACTACGGAACAAGTGCTACCCAACTTTATTCATCAAATTTTGCTTATTCAGCAGTTAACGCAAGTAATACATTTACAGTATCAGTTACGAGTGCTGGTGTAAATGCAGGAGAACTCATTTATGTCTCTTTTTCTCCAGATACAACAACTAGTAGTAGTATAACAAGATTTACAACCCAATTCACATTGAATTTATCATAAAATTATTTAATTTATATTGTATAAATTAAATGAGTTCAACAAATATAAGAAATGGGAGAACTAATTATAGATCTAGAAATTTAGTAATAGAAACTGCCAGATACGATTTAGCAACACCCACAGCAGCGATTATTCAAGAAGCAAAAATACTCGGATTACTAAATAATTTTGGAGGTACAGGAACAACTGGTCCTACTGGTTTACAAGGTTATCAAGGATGGCAAGGGTTAGCAGGGACATCTTCAAATACCGGTGCACAGGGTTTTCAAGGTAATCAAGGAAATCAAGGATTTCAAGGGTGGCAAGGTATAGCAGGAACATCATCAAATACAGGTGCGCAAGGTAGTCAAGGATTTCAAGGATTTCAAGGTTTAGTAGGTTCTACTGGTGCTCAAGGTTTCCAAGGGTTTCAAGGATTTCAAGGTTTCCAAGGATTAATAGGTTCTACTGGTGCTCAAGGGTTCCAAGGTTTCCAAGGTAACCAAGGAAATCAGGGTTCTCAAGGGTTCCAAGGATTACAAGGTTCTACTGGTGCTCAAGGGTTCCAAGGTTTCCAAGGAGTAATAGGTTCTACTGGTGTTCAAGGGTTCCAAGGATTACAAGGTTCTCAAGGGTTCCAAGGTTTCCAAGGTTTCCAAGGGTTCCAAGGATTACAAGGTTCTCAAGGGTTCCAAGGGTTCCAAGGTAACCAAGGAAATCAGGGTTCTCAAGGTTTCCAAGGAGTAATAGGTTCTACTGGTTCTCAAGGATTACAAGGATTTCAAGGAATACAAGGAATAACAGGTTCAACTGGTGCTCAAGGTAATCAAGGTTTCCAAGGGTTCCAAGGGTTCCAAGGGTTAGTTGGACCTACTGGTTCTGGTAGTTCTTTAGCATCAGGTACAAATTGGGGTGAATATTTATATTGGAATAATACTTCTACATGGTCAGTTGGTACTACTAATATTACTCTTGGAAGATTTGCTGGTAATACTGGTCAAAAACAAGATGCAATTGCTATTGGTTTAAATGCAGGTAATTTTAATCAGGGTACAGGTTCAATTGCAATAGGAGAAAATTCAGGACAAACAAATCAAAGAAGTAATTCTGTAGCAATAGGAACAAATGCGGGACAACGTAATCAAGGAATTAATAGTATAGCAATAGGTTTAGATGCTGGTTTTACAGGTCAACAACAACAAAGTATTGCAATTGGACAAAGTGCTGGTCAAACAGGACAAGGACTTATTGCTGTAGCAATAGGATATTTTGCAGGTGCAAGTGGACAAGGTATTAGTTGTGTAAGTATTGGATATGAAGCAGGAAGAAATTCCCAAGAAAATTATAGTATAGCTATAGGTTCTAATGCTGGTACCCTTAATCAACAACAAAATTCAATAGCAATAGGTACAATATCAGGTTTTAACAGTCAACAGTGTAATGCAATAGCAATAGGAAATTTTGCAGGTTCAAACACCCAAGGAACTGGTTCTATATCAATAGGATTAAGTGCTGGTACATCTAAACAAGGTGAAAATTCAATATCAATAGGAAGATCTGCTGGTAGTTTATCTCAAGGTTCAAATTCAATAGCAATAGGTGGTAATGCTGGTACTTTAAATCAAAGTACAAATTGTGTTGCAATTGGAACAAATGCAGGTTCATCAAATCAACAATTATATGCAACTGCCATAGGACCAAATGCTGGTTTTTTTCAACAACAACAACAAGGTATTGCAATAGGGTTTTCTGCAGGTCAAACAAATCAATTAGTAGATGCAATAGCAATAGGAACAAATTCAGGAGCATGTAATCAAAGTTCAAACAGTATAGCAATAGGAAGTAATGCTGGACAAAGTAATCAAGCATCTCAATCTATTGCAATAGGAACAAATGCAGGTTTTACTGGTCAACGTATAAATGCGATTTCTATTGGAACAAATGCAGGTCAGAGTAATCAGGGAACTGGTTCAATTGCTATAGGAATAAATGCTGGACAAAGTAATCAAGGAACTGGTTCAATTGCAATAGGAACAAATGCCGCTCAAAGTAATCAAGGAGCTAATAGTATAGCAATAGGTTTGGATGCTGGTTTTACAGGACAAGCTTTGAGTGCTATTGCAATTGGACAAAGTGCTGGTCAAACAGGGCAAAGAAATTTTGCTGTAGCAATAGGATATTTTGCAGGTGCAAGTGGACAAGGTCTTAATGGTGTAAGTATTGGATATGAAGCAGGAAGATTTTCTCAAGGAAATTCAGGTATAGGTATTGGTTTTTGGGCAGGACAATCAAATCAAAATGTTCATGCGATTGCTCTTGGAACTTTTGCAGGACAAAGTAATCAATCTGCAGAAACAATTGCTATCGGTAGATTTGCAGGTAATAATGCACAAAATAATACTGCAATTGCTATAGGAGTAAGTGCTGGTAATTTTGTACAAGGAACAGGTTCAATTGCCATAGGTGGTTCAGCAGGTAGAACTTATCAGGGAACTTTTTCAATTGCTATTGGTTGTAATGCAGGTGCTTCCACACAAGGTTGTAATGCTGTAGCAATTGGAGTAAAAGCAGGTCAAACTAATCAAGGAACACAATCAATAGCTATAGGAGAAAATGCAGGTATTTTTGGTCAAAATTATAATGCAATAGCAATAGGATTGAATGCTGGAGCAACAGGTCAAGGAACAGGTTCAATTGCGATAGGAACTTTAGCAGGTCTAACAAACCAAGGAGTTAACTCTATTGCTATAGGTACAAATTCAGTTGCTACTGGAGCTAATGCTATTTCTATAGGTAATGCTGCTGGTTCTACATTTAATAACACAATAGTATTGAATTCATCTGGTAATACAACATGGGCAAACGGCACTGACAGAACTTTTATAAGACCAGTTAGAAATGAAACTTTTACAAATGTATTAGGATATGATACTACAAATTTTGAAGTGGTTTATTCTGCTAAAACTTTCGTTATTGACCATCCTATTGACAAAAACCGATACCTTGTTCACGGTTGTGTTGAAGGTCCTGAAGCAGGAGTTTATTACCGTGGAAAAGGTGAAATTAAAAACGATAAATTTATTGATGTGGAATTACCACAATATACTTTAAATTTTACTGATTTTACTATACAAGTAACTCCTGTTGTTGACTTTGACCCTTCAATTGAAGAAGTTTCCGACATAAGATTATGTTGTTCTGAAGTGAAAGAAGGTAAATTTAGAGTTTTTGGGAAAAACTGTAAATTTTACTGGTTAGTTCATGGTAAGAGAAATTCAATTGAAATTGAACCCCTTAAAGAAGAGTATCAATACAACTCTTTCGGACCTTATACTTGGATTCAGAAAAAATCCTTATAATTAGTTTGCAACTTCTTTATTGCTGCTTCTTTTGCTTTCGCCTCCACTTCTATACTTATTTTTGTATCATAATCCACAGGTATTCTCAGCATGTAATCTGGTATTTTATCAATATAATCCGAATGTGCTCCAACTCTCTTTCCAACTGCTTGTTCACTTATATGAAACAATGGAGTTTTCAAATCCCAAGATTCTATTATTTCATCCATTAATTCATCTACAGTTTCACTTTTTTCATTTGGATGAAGTAAGTTGTAACAATCATAGTGATGACTGTCAAATATCATTGGTATTTTTGTTTCTTGTGCTAAATGAATACAATCTCTTGTTGAATAACATTTTTCACAATTTTCGATCGCTATTCTCTTCTTTACATTTGAAGGTAAATCATCAAACTGTTCAATCCATCTTCTCATAGTCTTTTCTTTATCTCCATAAATACCTCCTCCATGAATACAAATAATACTATCAGAACCCATACCCATATAATCAAGAATATCTGCATGCATTTTAAGATCTTTTATGGTCTGTTCAAATACGTGTTTGTCTTTTGCACCAATTTGATTATATTGTCCAGGATGCATTGTAATACGATGTTTTTTATCTTTACAATAGTCTCCAACTTTCTTCAATTCTTCTTTTGCAAACTCTAAAGAATAAGGTTCAGTTTCCGTATCAGTGAAATGAGGAAATATTTCACTACTCAATCTCAAATGATCAATATTGTTGTTTGAGTTCCAGTCAACGAGTTTGTATATATCTTTAATATTTTTAAGAGCATACTCTTGTGCTTTTTCAACAGTAAAATTTTTTCTAATCATACTTCTGCTGCAAAATATGCCATCTTTTCTCAAAGTGTTGTTGATGCAACAAAGACCAAGAGAAATCTTGCCTTTAGTTTTTTCGAGTTCGTGTGAAGTAAGCATTTCTAAGATAAAATTATATCTTTTTTAAAAAATTTATCAATTAATTTAATGAATTTTATGTTTCCATAAGTTAGATTTTATTTTCAAAAATGTGCACTACATATTATTCTGACGGTTCAAAATACACTGAATGTATTCAAGTAGATGAAGATAAGTCTATTAGAGTGACTTATTACGAAAATGGTAATTTGAAAAAGAAAGAATACTTTTATAATGATATTTGTCACCATACAGATGGACCTGCTATTATTAAATACTACCCAAATAAAATAATAAAATCCGTAAAATACTTATTAGAAGGATTTTATTATAGAGAAAATAATCAACCTGCATTTCAGAGTTTTTATGAAGATGGAATTTTAAAATGTGAAAAATGGTTTTCATATTCCTTTGATGGAATGTCTTACCTGAATACTGTAAACAGTAATCCTGCAGTTATTAAATATTATAGAAATGGAAATAGAAAAAGTCAAAAATATTTTAATTATGGTCTCTTGCATAATGAAAATGGACCTGCTGTAATAGATTACTATGAGAACAATGTAATAAAAAGTGAAAAATACTATTTAAAGAACCTATTGTTTTCAATTAACGATTTTCCTTCAGTTATAGAGTATTATCCAGACTGTAAAATAAAATCTAAAAAATATCACATAAATGGTATGTTAATCAGAGATAATAATGAACCTTGTGTTATTAATTACAAAATTAAAAAAGACTACGTAATAAAAGAGGAAGAATTTTATAAATATAAACAAACTGATAAAAAAAATTTAAAGTTAACAAGTAAGAAGATAAAGTATACTTATCTAAAATGTTGATATGTATATTTTGTGATTATAATAAAGGGGAATTTAAATTAGCATGTTGTGAAAAAGATGGAAAGCATATATATGTTTGCAAACCTTGTTTACATTATAATTATAAAGGAATGAAAATAGATTCTAGACATCCTAAAAGATGTAATTTTTGTAAAAATGAACCTCATGTAAAATTAATATAAAATATTTTTATATTAATTAATCATAAATGGGTAATACTACATCACAAAATTTTTACACTAATTGTCCAAATCTCAATATAGCAAATATTATAGATGTAAATGGAGTTGTAAATTGTGCTATAAATGTTAAAGGTCTTGAATCTAATTCTGCGTCACCTTCAGATACACTAATTTTTGATTTTGTTCCAGGAACAAACTACGAAGGTGAACCTATTTCTAAAGGATTTCAAAAAATATTTATAACTAATTATGAACAGTTGGTAAATGACCATTTTAATGCAGTTACAATAGATGGTAGAATAGATCATGAATTAACTAGTTCAATGATTGATATTTTACTATACGAATATTACGTTTATATAAATAAGATTAAACCTCTTGTAGATAAAAACATAAATCCTCATTTTGTAAAGGTTTTAGGAGGAAAATTAGATATTTCATACAATAATTTTAAAAAATATCTTCTAGATAAAGCTATCACCAAAAATGATCTTGTAAAAAATACATATTTAGGTGTAGATGCTTGTAAGATAAACATTGTAGATAATTTTATTTCTATGATTCATGATGTTAACAAGAGAAGTTCTATTACAAAAAATACATTACAGTCAAGTTTAGTAAATAATCCTGCTTATTTTTTCCCTAATAGGACATTCAAAAATTTGTACGCTCAGGTTTTTCAAATGATTAGAGACGTAAATTATGGAGTTATAATCATAGAAGGAATTGATGTTGAAAAAGTTAGATACAACAATTACAATGATTTTTTAAATTTACCTACAAATAAGAGTATAACATTATGGGATTTGTTAAATTATGTAAAGAAAAATGTAGATAGAGGAGATATATTAGAGTATACTTATTATGTTTTCTTCCAAATATTTTCAGCGTGTTATACCTTATATTTAACAGGTGTTAATCATAATGATTTACACTCTAATAATGTATGGATAAAGAAAACCGAACCTCATATAAATGAATATCATATAAATAATAAAGTCTACAGAGTATTAGTAGATTATAAAGTTATGCTTTATGATTTTGACCGTTCTTATTGTAATAGTTATAATAATGTAAAACCTTATGATAATATTTTCTCTAGAGATTATCAAGATAATTCAAGAGTGAGAAACTCATTATTCTTATTCAAAGATATTCTTAAAGTATCTCAAGAATTGTTTTATATGTTAAAAACTCCTGCTGAAAAAGATGAATTTTTAAATGTATTGGTTTCAACTCCAGATAAAAAAACTCAACTTATAAATTTATTTACAACTAGAAAAAGAGACGGTTCTGTAAATTTTTGGTTGGAAGATTTTATAACTGCTAATCAACTCAGAGAGGATAACTTTTATCCCATAGAAACCATATTTGACAACCTGTATGCAAAATTTTCTGCATTTAATACTAGAAGACTAGATGCAAATCCAAGAGTTAGAGAAAATATTTATGTATCCAAACCAGAAGTATTTAGAAATGGAAATATACTTGATAATGCAATTAATATCGTAAGTAGTAAAGAAAAACTTAATTGCGAACTTAGATTGAACAATTTACGAATGGAAAAAGGCAGAGAAAATTTAGACTTAAGAAATAATATTATTGAACTAGAGAAAAAACTAGAAGAATGTAAGAGTAGAGAGGAAAGCAAGAGCAGAGAAGAACGCAAGAGTAGAGAAGAACGCAAGAGTAGAGAAGAACGCAAAAGTAGAGAGGAAAGCAAGAGCAGAGAAGAACGCAAGAGTAGAGAAGAACGCAAGAGCAGAGAAGAACGCAAGAGTAGAGAAAATCCCGAAAAGGTTGAACTACAACAAATATATGATGAATTGAAGGATTTTGACTGCGGTATGAGAGGAGGAAAATGGACTTTAGAAGAATTGAAAAAACTTAATTATAAACTACAGGATAAATTTAAATTGAAATATGTTTTGAAATCATCTGCTAAGAAACAAGAAATGTGTGAAACACTAAAAAGAGTAATTAAACAAAAATTAGATTCATTATAAAACATTTAAAAAATATTTACTATTTTTAAATGTTCAAGTTGTCTCATCTATTTGAAAAATATAACAAATATACTCCTACATTTAGATACATTGTAAATAAATTTTTTAATAAAGAAATAAAAATAGACCATATTGCTCATAGAAGCTTTAACTATCAATATCTTATTAATTTTTATACTGAAAATTCATTCATTCTAAAAAGAGAAAAATATTATTTCCCTAATATGAATGTGAACGCAACTTGGTTAAAATCTCCTTTTGAAAAAGAGTTTCGTGTGTTTGTTAGTCAATACGATAAACCACATCCCTTTTATATCAAAAATTACGAAGACTACATCAAAATTAAAAGAGAAAATGATTATGTGGCATGGACATTATTGCATAATAATGATATAAATCACGTTGCAATTCAGGTAGATGATATTTATAAAACTATAGAGTTATTAAAAGAAGATGGAACTATACAATTGAATAACGAAAATAATCCAGTAAATGTAAGCAGAGATGGAAATTTATTACAGGCAAGTACGGTATCTGATAAAATATTATACAGATTTCCAGACAATGAATTGCATATTGTTCCCTATGCTTTTGTAGAATTCATTCAAAGAAAAAATGGAAGAGAAGGATTTGAAAGTATGAATGCTGCTCAAATATTTAAAAGCACAAATTTGTAAAAAAAATTTTTTTTCTTATTTAAATATAAAATGATGGACAAAAAAGAACTTATGAATATCTTG
>Ga0214921_10002240_pt1 | contig 31702 bp, 39 predicted proteins | sample LL1505_MetaG_FD_177992 | JGI IMG/M metagenome (GOLD analysis project Ga0214921, IMG submission 177992) | Freshwater microbial communities from Lake Lanier, Atlanta, Georgia, United States - LL-1505 | ecosystem: Environmental > Aquatic > Freshwater > Lake | place: USA: Georgia | collected... | reverse complement strand
ACGATAGTCAATGCCGACATAAATGCCTCTGCCGCCATTGCCGCATCAAAGATTTCTGGTACAGCAATCACTGCTGCCGACACCGGCACTGTAACGAGCACAATGATTGCCGACGGAACCATCGTCAATGCTGATGTAAGCGCTTCTGCTGCGATTGCGCACACTAAATTAGCCGCCGCAACTGCTGGTCAGGTGCTTTTGGGGACCACAACTACGGGAGTTGTCACCGCTACCACAGTTTCTGGCGATGTAACAATTACTGGCGCTGGGGTTACGGCAATTAGTTCTGGAGTGATTGTTGATGCCGATGTCAGCGCGACTGCGGCCATCGGTAGAGGCAAAATTGCTGATATGTCAATTGACACCAAGACAGGAAACTACACGCTTGTCTTAACCGATGCCAACAAGTTGATTGAAATGAACATTACAAGTACAGCGAATACTGTATCTGTACCAACAAATGCATCAGTGGCTTTTCCAATCGGAACCCAAATCAACATCACCCAGTATGGAACTGGAAAAACTCAAATAGTTGCCGTAACATCTGGAACGACAAGCATTAGGTCAACACCAGGTTCCTACCTACGTGACCGATACTCATCGGCCACCCTTATCAAAAGGGCTACAGACGAGTGGTATCTGATTGGTGATTTGAGCGCATCGTGATTCCTGGAAATACATCCAGTCAGGGCAAATACTCCGACCCGCCGACATCTGTTTCCGCAACTGCAGGAAGCACGGAAGCAACTGTCTCGTTTACTCTCCCAGTATATGACGGAAAAGGGGTTGCGACCTATGTGGTTACAGCATCCCCTGGGGGCGCAACAGCAAGCGGCAGTACTTCGCCAATAACAGTTACCGGTCTATCAAACGGAACCGCCTATACATTTACGGTAACAACAGTTACTGGGTATGGAGTCAGTGCTATATCAACCGCATCTAGTCCGGTTACTCCAGTCGCCCCACCTTATTTCCCACCATTCTTCCCGCCAAGTTTTGTACCATGTCCACCACCTGGAACCCCACAAGGTGGAACGGCCTATACATCCTGCACTAGGAGCTGTGGAGGCAACGCTGGATGTGTTGATGGTAATGGTTGTGGATATACATGTGACGGCCAAATGTCCTACGAGTACTGGTGCCAGGGTTGCCCTGGTTATGAGGGTGGCTACAACGGCGCATATAGAAATGGTTGCTGTGGTTATACCACACCTCCACCAGACGGTGGAGGAGGTGGAGGCGGTGGCGGAACACCACCACCTCCACCAGACGGTGGAGGCGGAACACCACCACCACCAGCCGGTGCATGTGATGCTTGTGGAGGGGGTTCTGGTTCTGGATGTGTTGACCTCAAGGGAAATGGCGAGTACGGTTGCTTCTAGGATGGTCAGTAAGTAAAAATGTAGGACATAAAGATAAAGATTGGAGTAGATGGTTGAATTATGGTTAAAAAAGATGAATCATGGCAAGATTTACTGCCAACTTTAGAAAGAACAGAAGAAAGTTTTTTCACTACATGGTCTTTCTTTGAAGGAAAATTTGGGGAATTTGGCACCCCGGGTTTCTCTAAGGAAGTACATCCAGCAAGATTTCCTCATATTTTCGGTCACAATAATGAAATAAATGTAGATACTTTCCTATATCGAGGAGAAGACGGGAAACTTCTTTGCGTAGTAGCCATATACTTTAACGAAGAACAGAATATATATAAACCCTTTATTTTTGATGTTCACCCGGACCACCAACGACAAGGAATAGGAACAAAAGTTGCCGACTACATTCTTGAACAATTGGAAAATGAAGAAGGAGTAGATTTTGACTATACGACATCATGGTCAGACACTACCGTGACACTAGCAAGCGCTAATTTTGCAAATAAATATGTTAAAAAGTTTTCTACGGAATAAAAATTACAAGGGGCAAAATGTCTGCATATCAAGAGTGGAAGAAAAAAATTGGCGAGACAAGACCTTGGGATGTAGTAAATCCAAACATAGAACATGTGCCCGAAGAGGTCTCATCAAAACGCTACGAGATTTGCGAAGCGTGCCCCAGTCTTCTCAAACTCACAAAACAATGCAAGGAATGTGGTTGCTTTATGAAACTTAAAGTAAAACTTCCCGCAGCGGCCTGCCCACTGGGTAAGTGGTAAACACAAGACAGTTGTATGTTTGATTTTCTTAATACATCGCTACCCGAGAACATACAACACCGCGTATTTGTAGACGAACAAACCAACAAGCCCAAAAAATTCAAAGATTTAGACCAAACACGATTTCCATATAAAATAGTTGAAAAACTAGAACCAGCAGAAATTTTTTATAAAGAAGAACTTCTTAGCGCAGATGAGTGCGAGTACTTGGTGTGGCTGGCTGAAACTGAAAGCAACTGGCCGGTAAATATTACTTACCCTTTTTGGAGCGAAAGAAATATTGGACTGCTTACCAATATCCCAAAACATAAACACCAAAGCATAGAAACTATAAAATTAGCGCTAAGTGTACATCAAAAAATGAAAGAATTTGTTTCGAAGTCTTTCAATGTTGAATGCTACGCCGACCAAATAGGAGTAGTTAAGTGGCCGCCAAACAGTTTTCAAATGGTTCACGTAGATGAAGTACCCGAACTCAGTAGGGTTGCTGGTTGCGTGGTGTATTTAAACGACGATTATGAGGGAGGACACACCTTCTACCCGTATTACGACAGGGAGCACACCCCAAAAACTGGTGCAATTTTTGCTCATAACTCAAACCATTCACATTTGCATGGTGTGACAAAAATTCACGGAAAGACTCGTTATACGATTTCGTCAACTTGGTCTACCAAAAAAGAACACTCCATGTACGAAGCACAACTATCAAAAATGAAGTCATACCTAGAAGCAGTAGGGCAAGAAGAACTTCCAGCAGACAAAAGGTGTTAACCCAACATCGGTCGAACCCAACCTGACGACATTATCGAGAAAATTGACAGACTTGAATCATCTTGAAAACCTAGGTAACGATATTTATTTTGGGCAGTTGATTGGAAAAAAACTTTCAACTAGTATAACCAACGCGGTCAAATTACTTGAATCAAAGAGTCCTGACTCTTCATCAAATAAGAATCAATTCACAACCTACGCAATAAACGATTTGTCTTACGTTGGCGGCATCCGACTTGTAACAATTTTTCGGCTAATGTACGAAAGATTAACAAAAGAATATTTCTTAAAAACAGGGGTTAGTCTGCAGGCTCCAATATTCCCAAACCAAAGTTGCACTATTAAGAGTCAAGTCAAAGGCCAATCCCATGATATCCATACCGATGGAGGGGATGGAGATTACGGGATGGGCAGAATAACTCACTCATCTGTTATCTGCCTGAATGACGACTACGAGGGCGGACACACACAGTTTTATCTTACGGGGACAAGAGAGCAGCCAAACATTGATATTGACATACAACTCAAAGCTGGGCAAGCACTGATATTTAACGCTGATTTAAACTACCATGGAGTCACAGAAGTTACGGCTGGTTCTAGGTTTAGTTTAATTCAATTTTGGCGGGAGTAGGTATGGAAAAGGTTAATGACAACAGGTTTTATGGGACAACCCCAGATGTCCGTAACGATGACGCTATCTTCGAGATATTCAACATGCAATACGAAAACCTTGGTGGAGGAGTGCTTAGGTTTCCAGGTGTTGTAAAAATTGATAGGAGCACACTTCTCCCATATATTGACAAGCACTCAAAGTCAGCTCATGAACAAAGATGGACATGGGACCATGATGAAGAGGGAAACCTTTACGCCATCAACGAAGACGGCAATAAGTTCTCGCCAGAACAAGTCCAGATGGTCCCAGTTAGGCTTCTTGAAGTTGTCAACTCTAAAACTGAACCAGAGATGATTGAGGTCTTTAGGTACTGGGAAGACATGATTTATAAGTGTCTTCTTAGGTATGTTGATGAATTTCCGATGGTTTTAGGAACAATCTGGTGGCGCACAAAGGGTCACGCCATGAGGTACGACGAAGGTGCTTTTCTTGGAATACACAACGACAACGACTCAAACTATAGAGCAACAAATGGCGAGCGCTTTGTGCCGCGCGGACAAATACAAATGCGCCAAGTGCTAGCAGTAATGCTTTATCTCAATGACTGCGTAGAGGACGAATCAGAGCTAGATGGAGAAAACTACACCGGGGGAGAGCTTGTATTCCCATACCTAGGAATAAAGAATGTTCCAAAGACTGGTGATGTGGTTATTTTCCCAGCAAACTTTATGGCCACTCACGGTGTTGAGCCAGTAAGGAAAGGTGTCCGATACGGGTACCTAGAATTCTTTAGTCAAGGAAGCAGCCATGACGAGGTGGGAATCAACATTTCCGAACCCGAAGACAACGATGGATGGTGTAGGCCACACTTCATAGATGCACTCTATGACGACTACAAGCATTACTGCAAACAAACCGAATTTATGGGAAATGGTGATTCAGCAAAAGACGCAAACGGAATGTTTAAGGCAAATCCGGTTTATCAAAACAGAACGCTTGAGGGTGAAAACGGTTTAAAGAAAGCCTACTCACATTCTCAGGTCGTATACGATAACGAGCAACGCGGCAAAGAGCACAACAGTTTGTATTAATTCTGTTGAATAATTCCAACATGGACATAGCCTTGTCCGCAGTTTTTTGCGTCGGTTGCAAGATTGTCCAATTTGTTATTTTCTAAAATTTGCATCTCTGGTTTTCCTTGACAGAACCACTGCAGATAAACATTTCTAACACCAGAAGTTACCTGCTCCACTTCATGACAACCCATGAAAGATGATGGGTAAATCAAAACTGAGCCAATTTTTGGATTTGAAGTTATCCCCCAAGGTCTAAATCTTATTGCTCCACCCTCGTGATTTTCACTTAAAACCATTGAGCCAGTAAGAGTGTTGTGAAGAGGGAATGAGTTTAAAACATTGCCATCGGCATCATACGGAAGCGCGCAGTCGCTATGTGGACCAATGTTCTGCCCTACCGAGTAAGATGCAATCTGGCCACTAGTTCTCCACTTTATACAGTCAATTGCTAAAGGGAAAACTCGACAGTACTCAACTAAGCACTTGTACAACGCATCATCAATTGATTTTGTAACGTCTGCTGTGAATTCAGAACCACCGGAGAGTCCGTGAAACCTAATTGGTAATTCTGAAATATGAGATTCCTGTACGGTGTACCCACCGTCATTTTGAGATGAGTCAATATTGACTCCGTTTGTAGCGCTTGAATTTTCTGCAAAAATTCTTTCAAGATATGACTCAAAGAGGGATGTGTCTAATGCATCTTCAAAAAGCATTATCCCATTGCCAAGATGCTTGACAATCATGAGTGCATACTTTCAACAAGACTATGTCCAAATGATGTCTTACCTGGGTCAACTTTATTCAGGTAGTCAGCAAAATCGGAGCGAAGCGATGGCATATAAACATTCGTTGCTGTTTTTGCTAGTTCTGGAGATTCAATTGGGTCAACGATGTGTTCATTGACTTCTTTATTTGGAGTTCCATGTGAGTACCAACCAAGATATGTGTACCGACTTCCACAAGTTGTCTCCTTGACCTCATGCGCTGCCATATAATTTGATGGGAACATCAAGATGTCTCCGGCAGAAGGTTTGTAGTCAATGTCGAGATAATTGAAGTAATGGTGACCACCGTCAAAATTATCGTTCAAGTACACAATGCATGAGACTGTGTTCCTGGTGGCCAGCTGGTCGTGTGGATGGGGGAATCCATATGCATAGTCGGCACTCGTGTCGGAGTGCGGCCCAAGAAACCTACCACCATTTTCCACAGAGTAAGAAACTAAGTGACCTTTTACTTTCCACCAAACATTCTTGTATGCCAGAGGAAAAAGATAGAAGTATTTAAGTAGATATGCATCTTTTGATTTCTCAACAAACTCCAGAAAATCACTTATATCCTCATCTGGATTCTGGTGTATTTGTGAACCACGACGAGGCATTAGATTCACTCCAGCGGCATCAAAGTAGTACCCGCTTTTATTCTTAAATGCAGGACCTCCTGTCTCAGGGTCTATTGCCTCTTCGTACATTTGGGAGCGCTCTTCAGAGACTTGTTTTTCAGCAAACGAGCACGCCCATTCGTTATCAAACGAAATAGCTTTACTAAAAACAACTACTCCACCTCCAAGGTGTTTTGGCTCTACATCGTTGAACTTTGGTTTTTGGTTCATACCGTGTATGATAGCCCAATGAACGAAAAGAATAAAGCATTTGATAGATGGACAGAGGTAATGGTCCAAGAGTTTGCCAAGCTACCGAACATGGTGGAAAAAGATGGCTACAACCATTGGGCGGATAATGTTCTCCCGGGGCAAATTGAAGAAAAATACTACATATCTGGCCGCAATGGAGCAGAAGCGATGATGGCCTTTTGGGAAGACATTACAAACGGAAAGATGGCAGACCTTCTCAACGAGTTTAATGTCCCAAATCCGCTTGGGATAATTCATTCGTCAAGCACTCTCGCAAAACATCTATTTGTAACCGAAAAGATGTTTACAAAAAAGATTTAGTGGTCGTTGGCTCTGCTTAGATAATCCACTTTTTCTTGTGGAGCATTTAATAAAGAGCCATACTTTTTGATTATATAGTTTTCGTAATCCTTGAGAATTGATGGAAGCCACCATTGTCCATTGTTTTGAAACATTGTTTCTTCTGGATGAGCTGGAGAGCACCCACGCTCTGGGTCTTCGGAGCCCTGAGCAAACCAGGTCAAGTATGAATACCTAACACCCCTAGTTACTTCATGGATTTGATGAGCGCCTATATAGTTAGCGGGCATCAGGACAATTGCACCAGTTGACGGCGCAATATCTATGTCAAAATATGGGATTGTCATATGCCCACCAGAAAAGGAATACTCAACCGATTGGTCATCGGTGCAGTCGTTGAAGTAGACAAGGGCAGATAGGACATTGCGAGTTGCATGCTGTTCTTTTGGCTCTCTCCCGTAGCGGTAGTTCACATCGTTGTCAGCGTGAAATCCAAGCCCGCCGCCCTTTGCGTAACGCAAAACATGGCCAGGGCTCTTCCACCAAAGGCACTGTAGAACAGCCGGGAACATTTCTACATAATGCAGAAGTGCTTCGTATATTGCTTTTTCGCATTCTTGAAAAAATGGAATGTCTAAATTCCCTATTCGGATTGGAGCCCTGTCCATGTCCTCAAGGTCGTAGATAAACCCACCCCTATTTACCGCATGTAGTGGATTGCCGTTTTCATCATTGACGATTGTGTAGGAGTTATTAAATGCTTCTTCTCTCATCTCTTCCAGATAATCGAATGTCTCCTTTTGTGGAACATTGATTGCATTCCTGAAGATTACCGTTCCACCACCTAGGTGCTCTGGCTTGAAGTTGAAGTTACTCATAGTAATGATTGTACTGCCTGAATGACCGTCATATCCATGTCCGTGGTTTCAGCCCTGTCTGCCAACGGTTTGGTAGCAAACCCAAACCTAAACACCTGCCGTCCTTCTTTGCTGACTACAAATTTTTCGTAATATGCAGGTATTTTGTGAACAGCTCCTCCAGCGAGATTTTGGCCTTGTGAGGCAGCAAAACTGTTGCCGGCTTTCGTGTCATCAACAAGTCGTTTAGTGTAGCCCTTCATGTGCGAACAGATTGCATGCTCGTCATCTCCGTTTATTACGACTTTTTCAGTAATTGGGAACTTGACAAATGGGTATGTTTCTTTTATGAATTTTGATATCTGTTCATTTTCAAGAGGCTCCATGTTCCAGAACTGATTTGATGGAACACCAACAACAGAAAAGTTTTCAAACATTTCGTGTAGTTTCTGCATCTCCCATAGCTTTCTGGAGGTTCTAGCATAAGACCAAACACGGCTGCATTTTGGCTCGTACCCGGCCTTTGACGCAAAAGGAAAAAACAGTGTAACCATTCCATCAAGCCCTGAGAGAATATCTTTATCTCCGTCAATTGAATTTATTGGAATGTTGTAAATAGACTCGCTCACAGCACCACCCCAGTCACCAAGTATTCGGCAAATTCACCAATAAAAATTGAACCTTCAATAGCTCTGTTTTCAATAAACGACAATTGAATGCCCACAGTTGTAACCATGGGTACATCAACAGAAAACTCAGCTTTAAATGAATCTTTTGTTTCAGTAAATTTTTCTATAAAATACTTTCCTGTTGGATTGAATATCTCTGCAATATCACCTTTTATACCGAGTGTTGCATCTTCTTTGCCAAAAGGAGTTCGTATTGTCAACGAGTAACGTTTATCGTAGATGATTTCACTATCTTCTGGGTTTCTTGCGTACGCGCTCCAATCTTGAGTTGGAGTTAAATCAGGGTATTTAGGAGAAAAATTGGCGCTTATAACAACTCGAGGCTCTTCCTTGTTGTCATGCCTATTCGTCATATGCATTAAATAAGAGTTAAAAATAATCAGGTCACCAGTTTCCGGTGTTAGTTCAACAGACTTCTCAATAGTGTTTCCTGCATTAACCATAAATATCAAGTCTGCGCTCCCTTTGGGGGCGCTTGGGTAATAAGCAATTGAAAAGTACTCTTCTGGGCGAAGTTGGATGTTCGACTTATGAGAGTGAGCGGACACGGACTGCCCGTAACCAAGCGTCAGTGTCCAAATACTACTAAGCACCATTTCTTTGTTTAAAGCACCAGAAACTTCTTCTGTTAATTTGTTGATTAGTTTTTCCGACTCAACAGAACCAAACGGATATCTTTTGTCTTCGTAATAGGTGTGATATTTATTTTTGATAAATGAATCATCAATATCATTAGTTGAATTAAAAATCTCTTGCAACAGTCGCTGGTTATTGATGTCGTGGATTTTGGTTTTAAATACATCAATTGATAAAAGGTTTATTTTTTTGACATCACTCATAAAAAAATTCTCCCAATCTTAAAGCTGTTGGGGGATTGTTGCGATGCCACACATTTGTTACCATGACTTGTCTAATTCCGCTTTTTGCAGGCGTAGTTCCATGAACAACATGGCCAGTATCAAAGATGATTACTCGGTTGCCTTTGTAAGCAATTCTTTCGCGCTCTTCAACTGGAACTAATAGGGCGTTAATATTTTCAGCCTCAATGGCCAGTTTTTCCCCATCTTTCAAAATCGCTTTGTTGTATATTTCAACAAAACCACCTTCATAATTGTCGACACCATAGAATATCGAGCCAGTCAACGGACCACTGAACGTCTTTGAATCTTGATAAAGAAAAGTGTCTTCGTCAACGTGCACGTCCAGGTATTGACCAGGAAGATAGGTTCTGGTCCAGTACTCAATTCCAAGTATTTCGCTTGTATCGCAGGGCAGGTTTTCTTCCCAAATTGACTGGACGACCTTCTTTCTTAACGTATTGGCCGGGGAGGCCCACCATCCATCCCAAAACATGTATGGGGCAAAACAGCTTGACTTCTCATAGTGGTATGAATTTAATTCTGTAGCTAATCTTTCGTCAGAACCCATTGATTCTGGAAAGAACAGTTCATCAGCCAGTACCTCTTTGTACAAAGAATCGCCAATGGCGTTATCTTTTACAATCATTGTGGACTCTTAACAACAAGAGTTATTCCATAAAATACAGGTATGTGGTAGACGCTGCAACCACCCATCCTTTTTAGCGCTTCGTGGTAGCCCCAGATTGGAGTTGCCTTTGTGTGGTTGTTGTATAAAAACATGCTGTCAGAGGTGTTCTGGATTATTAAAACACCATTATCTTCAAGCCTGTCAACAAAGGCGCTAATGGGAATTAGCGGGTTCTCCATGTCCTGGGACCAAGCAAGCATCATGTCGTATTTTTTGTTTACATGTTTCTCAAAATCCTGCATAGTGACAACGTCATAGTGGTCAATAGGGTCCTGGAATTTCTCGTACAAACTAAGTTTTTTGTTATTCAGAAATGTGATGTTTGCGCCGTGGAGCGACTTGAACACCTTCAATCTGAATCTATCTAGACCGCCAGAAACTGCCAATACATTCTTCTTCTTAGAGATGTCCATGATGCCGAGAATCAAAAGGATTGACATCCACTGAGCTTGACCATACGCACTTGATAGGTTCGGTCTTGGGTAGTGAACCACAAACTCGTAGTCGCTTGCTCCGCCAGTGGCAATATTCCTTCTATCAATGCCTACCTCGTTAAAAAGATATTCAGCTATAGCGACAGAATGTCCACCATCTTCGCGGTTGCACTGGTCTGCGTATTGCTCCCAGTCAAACTGAAGTGAGCTGAAGTCAAAAGATACTTCCGGTTCGTACCTCTTATTTTGTTCCATTTTGAACCTCATGCAATGCCACCTGGACATCAAACCAGGCACGGCGGACATTTCTTGTCAGTGTGATGTTTTGTCTTTTTATGTAGTCTTTAACAGCTGAATTAATTTCGGTGTCATGGTCATAGCGGTATCTGTCTCGAATTGCGTTGATGCAGTCGTCTATTGTGACCTCATTAAATCGTGATTCGTCAAATCCGAGTATGAATAGGTACGCTGCAAGCTGTTCAGAGCGATACTCTAAATCAGCAATTGGGTCATACTTGCTCATCTTTTTCCTCTTTAACATCGAACATTGCTACACCTTGACACATTGACACTGGCTTCCCGGCAACATAGTAAACACCAGTGCTTGGGTCCCACTCAATAATCTCGTTATCCCACTCTTCAGTGTCTGTTATCGCTTCACCTTTTCTGGTGCTCATTTTGAAATCCTGAGACTCATCCATCTTTCAGTGCCTCCAATGCGGAGTACTCATTTGATATGAGCATAAAAGCATTGTGCTCTATGGTTCCTTCTTCGTGTGGATTTTCCCCAGAATAGACAGGAGCCATGTTCTCGCTTGCCATCAACTGACTCATTTCCCCGATTGACGCAGTCAAGAACCGTGCAGCGCGATTCTTTGCCATTAAAGAGTCATATTTTCCAAGTTTCATATAAGTTCTCGTATCCTCTCGTGCAGGCCAACAATCTTATCAGTCGTATAAAAAGAGGCAAGAGTGTACCTATCTCCACTGAGCACGGGCTTGACTTCATGCCTAAATTCAGAACCGCTTGGGAAGAATACTAGCTGATTAACTTTTGGCTTAATTAGCAGGTCGAGCTCTTCGAAATATAACTCTCCGCCCTGGTAGTCGTCGTTGAGGTACAGGATTGATGAGTATTCATTGAGAACTTCAGACATTTGATTATCTGGGTTGTAGTTTTTAAGCGGCTCTGGACTGCTCCCGTAATAACCCTCTGAGTCTGCATGCATCTTAAGATACGAGCCCGGTGGGTATTTTCTCAGATATGGCTCATACAGAAAACACAATCTCCTACCAACTGTCGCGGACACAAGTGAGAGCGCCCTAGAAGAAACAGCAGCGCGTTCCTGGCAGTCTGGTCTTTCGGTGTATCTCTGTCCGTCAATATGTTCTTGCCAAGTGTTATCCCAGTCCAAAAACTCATTGCATTTATCAAGGATTTTTGACAGCTCATCATCGGTTGCAAAGTCATTAACGACATGTACGTTTCTCGTTAGCAAGTCTTTGTAATTGAGCATTGACATTGTTACTGGCCTGGGATTTGAAGTTTTGGCATTCCTGTAAATGTAGGACCAATTTTATTTCCATCAGCATCAAGACCTGTTTTTATACCCTTTGTCCAGGTCCAGGGCTGCTCTTGGTTGTTTTTCATTTTTAAATCACCGTACTTTTGACGAGAATCCATCAGTTCTTTGTCGTCCCAAAGGTTGTCAACAGTAAAATTTACATTTTCCAAAACCGTGCTTTGAAAGATTGAAAAAAACATAAATGGCGTGCCGGCCTCAAATACGACAGGTTCGCCAACTTTGTTTATCTTCCAGTTCATCTGAAACTCATCTGGCCACCAGCTGCTTGGAATGATTGCGGATAGCGCCTGAGCATCGTCTCTGACATAATTTGGTGAGCCACCGATGAATGTCTCATATCCAGGCTCGGTTCCAAAAATCCAACCAGTAGAAAATGAAACCATGCCAACAATTCCGCCGTAAGCCAATTGCCTTCCGCCGTATGACTCACCCTCAAGAATGGATGGAACAGTATTACCACCGTCCCATTGAGCAACAACTGTTTGTGGAAGAACCAATTCCCATCCATAGACGTTTGCAACAGTCATCGGTAGGCATTGATATGCGTGTTTTTTGTATGTCTCATCCATCCAGTCGCGATTGATTCTTGATTGTCGAATCTCTGGCGGGTTGTTGTAGGTTCGTTTTAAATTAACTTTGACCATAAAGAATTGCCATCTCCTCTGCAAGAACGCGGTTCAATAATTTTGCTGATTTTGGCAAGGTTCTTATTCTCCAAAAACCACCAAACAACTCTTTCACCGAATCAGCATATGGGCCTGATAGGTACATTGTTTTTTCGCTGGTGTTTACTTCGCCTGGCTCTTTTATCGGCCAACCACGAAGTGCCCCTTCGGTATACCTTATGTTGTTTTGGGCAAGTATGTTTTCAAGCTCACTTCCGTCGGTATCCGTATACATGGTATTGAAATCAACGTAAATACCTTTAAAACCACTTAATCCAACAACTTGAGCAAATTCAAATGCGTCAAAATTGCTGGCAATCGAGAATATAAAATCACTTTTTTCTAAAAGGTTTTTAAGTGAAACAACATCTTCTATCCCAAATTTTTTTGCACGAATTATGGTTTTTTCAGAACGACCCTCTGATGCCCATATTGTTTTGTGCCCCATTAGAGAGCAGGAGTAAGCAAGGGTAGAGCCCATGGCTCCTGGTGAATAAATCCCTATAACGGCCATTATTGAACAGCTGGGGCCTTGACGCCATCGTAGCTTCCCTTGATGTCATGATTTCTGTCGTTGTAATCAAACATCGTTACACCTGAGTATTTTGTTCCGCTAGTAACAGGTTTTGCTGCGTGGGCATAAATAAAAGTCGAAGGAAACATAACAATGTCACCAGCTGCCGGCTTAAACGTTAGGTCCAGATACGGAAACCACAGTTCCCCACCTTCATAATCATCGTTGAAATATACAACAGATGAGACTGTGCATGTGTAAGAAAAACCATGGTCTGTATGTACTTGAAAATGTTGATTTTCTTTATACCGAATGAAATTGATGGCTTCCATGTACTCCATATTTATGTTGTAACGACTTTGATAATCGTTCATGCAGGCACGTATGGCATTTGCTGTATCTGTGTATATGTTTTTTAGCTCTGCAAATTGCGGGTACTGATGAAGATGGTCGATGTGTGTTGTTCCAATTTTGCAATCAACACAATCTCGGTACTCTGGCATTTTTTGAGAGTACCCGACAAGCGCCTCGCACCACATAAACGGCATTGTCGTACTATTTCCTATAGTCGCCTCTAGGCGATTGACTATGTCCAGCTCTTTTGGTAGTGCATTTTTGTAGAGCAAAATCCCTAGGCGTGGGTCGCTGAGTGTTTTGGTTTCCATTGCCCTATTCTATACAGTTGTAAAGAAGCCTTGCGACATATAACGAGTACCGGAGGTAATCGGTTTCACGCCATGGGCCATATCTTCGTGCCAAGTGTGAGACCAAATCAGCAGAGAATTAGCTTTTGGTTTTATCGATAGTCCAAGGATTGGCATGTATAGTTCACCGCCCTCGTAGTCGTCGTTGACATAATAAACGCAAGAAAAGTCGGTGACTGCGCCAACCTTGTCCAAAAATACTCCGTCACAGTGCAGTCCCATGTTGTCGCCTTTTTTAGCCATTGACAGCCAGGGACCACTTTCAAAATAGGTCTTATTTCCGTAAGTTTCCTTTATTGTGTCTCTAACATTTATCAACATCCACGACAGAATTTTGTTAACCTGTGCATCTTCCGGCTCATGCATGGAAATTTTGTAGTTGTCACCGTTTGTCATGTAGCCACCAAAAATAATTTCATCCTTGGTTGGCAGGAAAGACGTTTGAAAAGTTATCCCCGGATTACTTGAATGAGTTTTTTTCTTCCAACCAATCTCTGGATTGTGACCAACAAACTCAAATTTGTCTTCATTGTTTTCGCAATATTCTTTTACTACTTTCCACTCTTCTTCTGGCAAGTAGTCGACAAACAAACCTATTCGCGGTGTGTTTATTTGAAGCGGTTCGTGTCCCATATTATTCAACCGTAAAGAACGCTGGTGACGTGTAGCGCTCACCACTCTCAATCATCTTGACTCCGTGTAAGTAGTTGATATCTCCAGGATGTATTACGGCAAGGCCTGGCTCGGGATTTACAACGATGTCGTGTTCGGGGTAGTAAAGCTCTCCGCCCTCAAAGTCGTCGTTCCAATAAAAAAGGGAGTTGATGTCATATGTGGGAAATGGGTTTGGTGAACCATCGTTCATTTGTTTGTCGGCGTGCGGACGTTGTTCAATTCCGCCGAACCACCTAACTATGCATGGTGGTCGTTTCTGTAGTTTGCAATTAAAAATCTCACCCGCAGTCACGGCCATCTTGTCGAGATAGAAATCAATAAGGTCGTATACCTCCTTATTGATTCTTTGTAAAATATCTGCGGTGCACTGCCTGTTATTCCAATATGCGGCATTGTAGGTGCAGACGCCATTTTCGTCAAAGACATCCGTGTCTGAACCATTCGACCATTCTTTTATGGTCCGAGCAAACAACGAGATGGTAGACGCATCTTTTTTATCAATGAAATTCTTGATGATATGGATATTTTCTGGACCAGTTCCAAAAAATCCCGGTTCTATCTTCCAAGGCGAATCCATGAAATAAGACTATCTTATTTTAATGTTTATGCCTGACCAAGGAATTCGTCAATATCCCTGCTGATTAGTTCAAGCGACAGGTCAACACCCTTTTCTTTGACCTGTGGATTTACCCAAGGCTGACCATCTTCTTTCACGCCCAAAAATGGGTTCCAGTCTTTTCGACCATCTTCAAGAAGTTTCTCTTCCAACCATGGATAGATTTCCCCATTTACGTCTCTCTCACCAAGCAGGAAGCCGTTGGAATATCGCTTTGTTGTGGTTCCGGTTCTATTAATCAAAAATTTTGTAAAATTACCCGTTATTGGCATTGCCGCTATGGCATCCCCACCAAGATGTTCTTCTTGTCCTTTTGACCAAGGAACCACTTCTCCCGTATATGGTATTCCTAGTTTGTTTACTGTTGCCTTGTAGCCTTCGGTTAGGTAATACCAAAGAGAATTTTGAGTTTGATTTATTTCCGTATTTGGGGCAAAATCTGATTCATATGTAACTTTGTCAAATCTGGCGTTTGTGAGTTCTGAAAACTCAAAAGTAGTGCCAAAATTTTCCTCAGCATACTCCTTGGCAAATTCACCGACTGACACATTAAGGCCATTGACTTGGCAGTACGAGGCAATCCCATCTTGAAATTCTTTGTATCCGTGGCACTGAAAGTCGTCCACGACCACAGCGATGATGTCAAAGTCTTTTTCATTAGCGTAACGCTGATTCAACCGCTCAATGATTCCATGTTGTGGGATATTTCCACAACCAGCAGCACAGTTGAATATAAGCGTTACTTTGCCTTTTCTACCAGCAAATAAATCTTTGATTTTTCCGTCTGCGGAAGCAATTGGAATGTCGTAAAGGGAAACAGGGTGAACGACTTCGTAAGCTTTTTTATAGTCACCTTTTAGATATGTATCAATGGTTGTCATTTTGCTAACTCGTCTTCAATCATTTTAGATAGTTTTTCAAGCTCAACTTCTGGAGACTCGCAATAACCGTCATTGTACGCATACTCAAGAAGTACACCGTTGGTAAGTCTTGCTACTCTTTCGCCTTTTTTGTTAATTAGAAACTTTTCAAAGTTCCCAGTCATATCTTGCTTAAGTCTTTTTTCCTCATTTGTCATAAGGTTTTGATACAACTCATGTGGCGTGTTTTTTCTTTCTTCTTGCTTTTCGTGCCATGAAACAATTAATTCGGAGAAATCAAACGAAGCGTTCCATTCGTCAACACCATAATCCCTTGCGTGCTTTGCATCTCTTACACCGTCTGCGTACTCTCCGTATGTAACTCCACCGCCGCAAAAATCATTTGTAGGAACAGCAACAACGTTGAATCCAAGGTCCTTATATTTCTGATAAAGACCCTCAATAATTCCAAACTGAGGTGCGTTTCCACAGTGTCCAGTCGTATTAATGATTAACGTTACCTTACCTTCACAGTCCTTGAGGATATCTCGTTCGCCATCCCATGACTTGAGGTCGATGTCGTAAATTGATTTCATTTTCTACTTAAACCTCGGAGGGAAGTATGGAGGAAAGAACGGAGGAAAAAATGGCGGGAAAAATGGTGGAAAAAATGGCGGGAAATATGGAGGAAAAAATGGGGGGAAGAAAGGTGGGAAATATGGCGGGAAAAACGGTGGAAAGAATGGCGGGAAATACGGCGGAAAGAAGGGTGGGAAAAACGGCGGAAAATAAGGAGGAGCGACTGGGGTTACAGAGTTTGATGCAGCAGAGTCTTGAAATCCATAGGAGTTGCTTGCTCTTACGGTGAATGTGTAGGCAGTTCCGTTAGTAAGGCCTGTAACGGTGATAGGAGACGCTCCAGAGCCCGTACCGCTTCCAGACGATGGAATGGCAGTAAATGTTGTAGCACCTGTCCCAGCAGCTCCTGCGGTGTATGTAACAGTTGCCGAGGCATTGCCGCCAGTGGCGGTACCAATCGTTGGGGCACCAGGCCTATTTCCAGCTGTTACCGAGTTGGATGCGGCTGATGTTGCTGTTCCAAATTCTGTAGAAGCTGAAACCGTGAATGTGTATGCCTGCCCAGCTGTGAGTCCAGTTATACGTATTGGGCTTGCACCGGTAGCGGTCAAGCTTCCAGGGCTTGAAGTGGCTGTGTAAGTTACTGTTGGGTTTGTCCCTGTAGCTCCAGCGGTGTAAGGAACATCAATTGCTCTGTCTACGTTCTGAACTATGACTGCTGTTCCGATTGTTGGTGCAGATGGACCAACTCCCATGACCAGCGAGGCGCTTACTCCGGAAGTTGTTTCTGTTCCATTTGATGAAACAGCCGTAACAGTAAATGTTCGCGTTGAACCCTGTGTCAACCCAGTAACAACAATTGGGCTGCTATTACCAGTAGCAGTTTGACCGGAGTCTGCAGCGGCCCTGTAGGTTACTGTGCCTTTACCGATATAGGTCGATGGGGTGAAAACTACGCTTGCTGAAGTCCCTGTTGCAAGCACTGGGGTACCAATCGTTGGCGCTGAAGGTGCTTTACCTCCAGAATCGATTTGGTTATTGCTCGAAACTGCCATAATTTATGAAGCTGAAAGGTCTCCCGTTGCCACCCAAGTATCTGATGCTCTTTTTAGAAGCGTAACAGCTGACCACTGAGCGCGCATGAAGATGCCTGGAGTTGCGTTCACGGTGACACCAGCGCCTGCCAGTATTCTCGTCTTACCTGCTCCTGTCTGAAGGACCTGTATTTGGCTGCCGATTGGGAAAGCCACCGACGAGTTTGGAGGAACTGTCAAGTCATTCGCAGAACCAACACCCATTTCGACAATCTTATTTTTGTCGGCAAGTACGAGTGTGTAGCTTGCTGCTTGCGCGTTTGTCAAGATATCTGCAATTTTGCCTTGGGAGATATTGGCGGAAGAACTTATATCTCCGTCAACAATTGTTGAGTCAGCAATCATCGCTGAGGTAACCGTTCCAGAATCCGCAAGAGTTACTGCTGTCCCAGCAATCTTGGTATTAGCAATTGCGGCGGAAGCGTTTATATCTGCGTTTACGATTACACCTGAAGCAATAGACGTGATACCAGCATCAGAAATTAATACATCTCCAGATTCAGCTACAGCGGTTGGGACGCCGGATGAATTATAAACAATAATGTTTCCAGCAGTGCTGGTCGCAAGTTTGCCAAGTGAGACTGTTCCATCAACAAGTGTTGAACCGTTTATTGACGATGCTGTAAACATTGCAGTTGGTATCGTTACGAGAACCCAACCAGAGCCGTTATACGTCCAAGTCTTTCCTGCACTTACGTGCTGGTCTCCAGATTGCGCTCCTGATGGAAAGTCAATGCTTGGCATGATTAAGCCTGTGCTTCAGTCCATGAGAGACGGGCGAACACTGTTGCCGATGTGGAACCAAGGTTACGCACCATAATGTGGATGACGTCTGGACCATCTGGATAGACACCAGTCGTAGTAGTCGTGCCTCCTCCACCCAAAACCGCGTTACCAAGGTCTCGTACTTCTTTGAGAGAAATTGAGTTTGCACCAGTACCTACAAAGAAACCGCCAGTGATTTCACCACCGGCAATAGTTGTTGTCGTACCGCCATAGTCCGCAACCTGAGCAAGTGAGGATGTAACTGTAGCTGGCTTCGCCCAAGTAATAGCTCCAGATGGTACACCGTTTAGTACGGCTGTAATCAAAAGGTTTGCTGCTGATGTAGTCGTGGTGATGTCCAATGCATTCAAAACCAACTGCATTCTATTAATCAGTTCTCTTGCGCCGAATGCAGCGGATGTTCCGTTGTCTGCAGACGGAGCAACTCTGATTGCGAGTAGTGCGTTGGTTGCTCCTGAGGCTACCGTAACAGCCGAAGCGGAGCCATAAGTAAACACGAGCGACTTATCGTCGTCGTAACGACCGTCCATGATTGCTGATGTACCCCAGTGAGAAATGGATGGAGCATATGTTGGATAAGCAAGTTCTACGCCAATTGGGTTTGTTGCCGAGTATGTCCATGATAGGGCAGCGTTTGTGCCCATTGGGGTTACGTTTACTGTTGGGTTTGCTCCAGTTACAGCGGAACTCAGTTTGATATTTGTTCCACTGATTGCTTGAATGAAAGTTCCGTCTGGAACATCTGTTCCATTCACTCTTTGCCCAACCTGCAAGCCAGAAGCTGAAACAACCGTTCCATCATTAGAGCCTGCTGCAATGGTTAGTGCAAGTGAGGCGTTACCGGTCTGTTGTCTTGTTAAACCGGTAAATGTAGTTGCCGTCTTACCTGTGTAGTTGACGTACTCCCAACCAGTTGTTTGATTGAATAGCGCAAGTGTTCCTGTATTTGGGAATCCAGAAGTGCTAGCAACAGTCATCGATGTCGCAACGTTCGAAAGCGATGCGGCGAGATTCGTAAATGGCGGATTGCTAACGGTTTCGTAACGTGCAGGAAGGTTTCCTGAACGCATGTACGCCTCAGAGTTGACGTTATTGTTAACAATCTTGTGACAATAAGTTACTTTGCCATTAGTTGCACGCATGCCCCAACGAATAAAACCAGCACCATACCAAGAATAGTCGATGTAGAACATTTGCATTTTTGAAAGGTCCACGTTGTAACCGGAAGAACCAGTTCCATCAAACTTGTCAAGATTCCAATCTGACTGTGCGTATTTTTCATCAACAGTTCTTGAGCAGATTACGTAATCTGTTGTTGCTCCGCGATAAGCAGGGCTTATTGTCATTGAAGTATCGCTTGCTATGTCAGTGATTCTGTACGAAGCACCACGCAATACGATGTTGTCGCCAATCACCAATTGCTTTGCAAATCTTGTTGGAAATGCAGAACTTGATTGAGTAACCGTACAAGAACCAGCAGTAACGGAAACTTTTCCTGAAATTTGGAATGTTGATGAGCGCTTAACGGCGTAAAGAGTTTGACCGTCAAACTCAAAAAAAACTCCGTTTTGTTGGTCAAAAAGTCCTAGCCTGTTTACGTTCCCATACCAGCCAGAAACCGTAATGTAATAAGGGCCTGATGCGGTTGCCGCCGATGGCGTTGATTGTGGAGTATACGTAAACGTGTTATATCCAGTAATTGTATAAACGGTGAATGTTCCGTTATAACCAGATTCAGTTGCACCGAAAACAACAATTGTTGAACCTGGGTACAGGTTATGCTTTTCTTTTGTCTGAACAGTAACCAAACCTGTTCCAGAAGCATATGTCAAAGAGTCAACCTGAAGAGCTGGCTTAAGCAATGTTCCAGATGACATCTGGATGCCTTTTCCTGATTGATAACGGAAATAACGACGCGTCTGACGTACTGCGGCTTCGTAATTTGATGTTCCGTTGTTTGTAAAAATTACACCGCCGTCAAAAGGTCGGTGCAGGAACTGTCCAGAAGGGACACAATAAACAGCAGCAGATGTTGCAGTCAGCGTTCCTGTTGGTGTTGCTGGAACATAAACAACAAATTGTGTTGCGCTTATAATTCTTGCAACAAAGTTTGAGCCGTTTGGAGGGTTTGTTCCAGATGTAGTAATACCAGTAAGTGCAACTTCATTACCCAATGACAAACCGTGAGGGATTGTGGTGGTTACTGTTACTGCGTTTCCTGAATATGAAACGGTTGGGGCCGCACCAATTTGTGCACCCGTAAAAATTGCTCCAGTAAAGACGACCGTCTTGTTGGCATCGAGAATTGATGTAACTGCACCAGTATTGACTGCTTTACCTGTGTAGGTAAAAGACGTGTTTGAAGTAACTGACTCAACCAAATAGTTACCGTTTGCGATGGCAAGATAAGTATCTCTTACTGATATCGGCGTACCAACAGCAATTCCAGCCGTGCTTGGAAGCGACACGGTCACTGTTCTTGACGATGTGCTCATCGTGATTGCCGTGATACCTGATACAGGCGAAGCAAGGTCATAAACAAATGGGCGGTTTCCAACAGTAATTAAGTTTTCCCACTTTGAAATCTGAGTACCGTATTCAAAGTCGGTGTCAATCAAAGCCTGAGGGCTTGATACCCTTAATTTTTGGACAGGGTCAAACAGCACCTCTTCTGGTGTTATTGGAGTTAGACCTGCAGGAATTTGGTTAGCTGGCATTATGCAATCTCCATTCCACTGATGTGGAAGTTAACAGAAGTGGCATTAGCGCCACCCTTAATTGTTTTTGTTGTGGCCAAAACCTGTTTGATGTCAAGAGTAAAAATACCCTTAGCAGGAACCGTTACAGCAGATGCAAAAGCTACGTCATCCAGGGACAAAGTAAATGTTCCGTCTGTTGCTGCAGTATTGGTGACAACAATGTTTGTCACAATTGCTGTTGTCGCGGAAGGCACAGTGTAAAGAGTTGTGCTTGTAGTTGTGGTTGCCGCACCTCTAAATAGTGTTTTAGCTGAATTAGCCATTACTTACTCCAGTCATTTAATACGCTCCCATGATAGACGCAATTTCAACATCGCTAGTGTTAGTTGAGCTATTTACCAGCACCCAGCTACTGTTGTAGTAAACGTACATTTCGTTTGTTGTGTTCTTGAACCAAAACTGACCATTTGCAGGGTTTGATGGAGCGGTAGCCGTGGTTACCGCACCAATTCCAGATGAACCGATTTCAATCCAGTAAGAGTCGTAGTAAACAAATGTAATTGCCGAGTCAGATTCGAACCAGAAGTCGCCATTTGAAGGAGAGGAAGGGGGCGTGTCGCTGATGGTCATTTTTGCGCCAGCAGCTATTTGCGTATAGGTTGAGCCGTCGGCGGTTGCTTCCCAACGGTCCAGGGTTTCATTCCACCTGATGTCAACATCCGGGGATGTTCCTCTTTCAATTTTTACCCCTGCGTTTAGGGTTGGAGCTCCAGTTACGTTTGAGTTCAGCGTGATGATGCTGTCTGCAACGTTTAGGTTGGCCTGACTTGTTGAAGTCTGGCTTCCAGTGACGACTAAGTTCCCTACCGTAATTGTATTGAAGCTTACGGATGAAGAGGTTGATACGTTTTGACCAATCGAGATTGTCGGAGTCGCACCCTCACCAGAGTTATTGGTTATTGTTACACCAGTACCTTGCGTGAGGTTGGCAACGTAATTACCAGTTGTATCTGTTCCAAGTGCAACCGAATCTGCTGCAATCGTTGCAGTAAGAGTTGCGTTTCCAAGATTAGTGAAAGTAGCAGAACCGCTTAAGTCTCCAGCAAGTGTGATTACTGGCGATACGCCTGTAATGGTCGGACTCGTGAGAGTCTTGTTGGTGAGGGTATCTGTTGTGTCTGTTCCAACCAATTGGGTCGTAGCGTTTGGCAGAGAAATAATTCTGTCCGCTGTTGGGTCAATCGCAACGATTGTCGTCTCGTATGAGTCATCGGTAGAACCTTCAAAGGTTATTGCACCGGCAACATATACAAGGAATGGGCCGGAGGCAATATTTGCCGATGGGCCAACAGTTGGTTGATATGTAAAAGTTGAGGAAACAGGTACCGAAAGAATTGAGTAGGTTCCGTTGTATCCAGTCTGTGTTGCTCCCGATACAGTTATTCTTGCACCGACAGCAAGACCGTGACCCACTGCTGTCACGGTCGCCAATCCAGTTCCACTGTTGTACGTAATACCTGATGCGTTTACTTGCGCTGCACCAACGCTCATGTTTGCAAATGATGGAGAGTCGCTTGTTCCAATAGCTTGGCCAATATTAATTGTTGGATTGCCAGCTTCAGCGGCTGTTCCGTTTGTTAGCGAAACACCAGTTCCGGCATTAATTGAAGATACAAAGTTTCCGTTTGTGTCTGTTGACAGGTCAATTGCATCTGGAACCCATGCCGAGCCATTCCATTTCAGGAATTCACCCGTAGCTGGTGACGGAGCGGTTACGTTTGAAAGTGCACCTAAGGCGTGAGTTGCAATTGATGTTACGGTTCCAGAACTACCAGTTACGTTTCCAAAAACTGTTCCAGTTACGTTTCCGGTTACGTTTCCTGCAACGTTTCCCGTTACGTTTCCTGTGAGATTTCCTGTTACATTGCCAATTACCGGTGCGGTTACTTGTGCAAATATCACGGAAGAACTTGTTCCAACTACTTGTCCAATTGCAATAGTCGGAGTTGATGTTTCACCAGAATTGTTGGTAATTGTTACGCCAGTGCCCTCAACAAGCGAGGACACGTAATTCCCTGTTGTATCAGTTCCTAGAGCTATGGAGTTTGGCTGAAGTGTTGCATTTATTACAACATCCTGAGAGCCATTAAACGAAACAGAACCACTGACATCACCAGTCAAACCGATTGAGCGAGAAACGTAAAGATTGTTTGCTGAGGAAGCATTTCCAGTTAGCTCTGCTGTGATGTTTCCAGCGCTAAAATTACCGCTTGCATCGCGCATAACAATGGTGCTATTTGTGTTATTTGAAGTTGCGTTAGAACCAACAGAAACCGTGGCTCCCTCGCCAGTTCCGGAAACTGTTATACCAGTATTGACGGAAGCCGAAACGCTCTGGACATAATCACCTTGAGTTCTTGTTCCCAAGTCAATAAGAACATTGTTCGTCGTAACACCGAGCACGCGACCATATGAGTCAACATTCACACCCTGTATAAAATTATACCCACCGGCTGTTGATGCACTATTTGATTGGCTTATTGAAGGAAGTGCAAGTACGTTTTCTGTTACCTGTAAACCATTACCCGGCACGAGTACGGCTTTACCGCTTACCTGAGACCACACAATTGGCTCGGTCCCAACTACGTGGACCATCTCTTCTAGCTCGTTTAGGTAAACACTGCCAAAAGATGTAAGGGCAAAAGTTTGTAATTGGTTAACGTCACCAGTTGCAACTCTTACAGATTTTCCATAAGTGACTTGGCCAAATGTTGAGTTATCAAAATCGGCTGCTCTTGTTAACTCCCATTTTGAAGTTGAAGTACCAGCTGCAGTAACTTTGTAAATTCCGTTATGGATAGTATTTGCTTGGTCTTTCACTAGAACTCTATAATTCAGCGATGCTGGTGCTCCGTCGATGGAAAGAACGCCGTTTGTTGTTGCTGTAAGTTTTGCACCAACGCCAGTTCCACCGTTTTTATCAGCGCTTCCAGCGGTGTAGGTAGGGGAGTTTGTAAGTGGTCCTACTGTTGCAGCATATACGTCGTTGTGCCACAGCTGTTGCTTTAATTTTGTTACTACCGTTGCTGTTGTTTCGACTGGAGAATAGATGGAACCATCATTCGTAAGTTCCCATACGTCGGATGTTTCGTTGTACTGAAGCAGTACATTTGCCGAAGTTCCACGTTCGATTTCAATACCAGCATTTTGAGATGGAGCTCCAGTTTCATCGTTATTAAGAGTGATGATGTTGTCGCCAATTTCCAAATTGGTTGTGTTTACATAAGAAACAGAACCAGATACAGTCAATGTTCCAGTAACAATCAAGTTGTCATCAACAGTTGTGGTTCCGTTACTTGAGTTGAGTGTCAAACCACCAGAGGTTGTATCAATTGTGTTTGCGTCAGTGATGCCAACTCTTATTGCATCGAGATATGCTCCAGCAAAAGTTGGGCTATCTGCAGTTGACACAGCCTGACCGATTGATATTGTTGCGTTTGAACCTTCGCCTGGAGTATGGCTAACTGTTACACCGGTACCACCGGTTACTTCGGTCATATAGTTTCCGGTTGTATCGGTTCCTAAAGCTACAGAGTTTGGTTGGACTACAGTGGTTATGGATGCATTGGCAGAACCGTCAAACGAAACCGAACCAACAACATCGCCAGCAAGGGATATTGTTCGAGGTGTCTGAAGAGCTGCTGCCGTTGAAGCGTTTCCGGTTAAATTTCCTGTCACGTTTCCGAGAACATGAGCAAACGTTACCGACGATGACGTTGCCACTTGTTGGCCAATTGCGATAGTGGGCGTTGCGCTCTCACCAGTGTTATTGGTAAGCGTCACACCAGTACCTGCAACAAGTGAAGTCACGTAGTCACCCGTTGTATCAGTACCAAGAGCTACAGAATTTGGCTGAATGGTTGAGCTGATATTGATATTCTGCGAACCATCGAAAGTGGCGGAACCAGAAACATCACCGCTAACCTGAATTGTTCGAGCAGTTTGTAGCGTGCTTGCCGTGCTTGCGTTTCCTATTACTGGTGCAGTAACTGCAGCAAATTGCACGGATGATGAAGTCCCAACAGCCTGGCCAATCTCTATGGTCGGTGTTGCTTTTTCACCAGAGTTGTTGGTTAATGTGACCCCAGTTCCTGCGACAAGGTTCTGCACGAAGCTGCCTACAGTGTCATCCCCAAGGTTTATTGGGTCATTTATCCATGCAGTTCCGTTCCAACGAAGAAAATCTCCGTTTGCGGCACTGGTTATGACTACATCGCCAAGCGCATCAAGGCTTGCATTTTCAATACTTCCATAAAAATAAGGAAGGACGTTCCATTGTGATGAGCCGTTGCCTAGTTTTATCTTGCCGGTATTGGACTCTAGTCCGATTTCACCACCAGCAAGAATGGGGTTTGTGCTAGCCCAATTCGTAGATGTATCACGACGGAAAAGAATCTTCTTATAAGCCATTAAGCATCGCCTCCGTCAGCAATTAGTCCGTCATTTGCAATATTTATTTCAATATTGGCAAACCCGCCGTCAATTATCGCAGATTTAAACCTCTGCCACCGGAACCCATTCCACTTCCAGGATTTACCAGCAACAAAAAACTCATCATTCATTGACGGGGAAACAGGAAATACGATTGACATGTGTTTATTATCGCATACTTTTGTTTTCGATTGTCTGTAGTCTCTTGTTTCCCATGGTTTTTTGAGAAAATTGCCCAATCAATGGGTTGGTTTAAGTAATTGTTGGGTATCAATTTCTACTAGTAACCTAGTTCTGCACTACCAAACACGGTCCACGTAGAGTTTCTGCGCACAAATGTGAATGAAAAAATATCTATTTTATTTTGTGATGGTGTTGGGGCAGTACTGTTTGTCCACTTAATTGTCTGTGCCACGCCAGCGACCTGAACTACGTTTGGAATAAACCCAGTACCACCCTGTGTCACAAACAAACCGATAGTTATTGCTTTGCCATTTTCGGTTGGCGCATTTGTAAGATTTAACGTAAAGTTTGCTGATGGCGAGGATGGAATATAGAGGTTATTGCCAGTTGTGTAATCCAGTGTTACCAACCCCCCGGATGTGCTTGCGTCGGTGACACTCTCGACAAGCAACTGGGTTATTGGCTCGTTGTACCAATCAGACCCATCATATGTGAGTACATCCCCAGCCGCTAGATTTTCGGCATAAACATTATCCAGCTCTTCAACTGTTGGGAATTCTGGGGTGTGGGTTAGCTGAATCCAAGTCGAATAATATATATATAGTTCAAGTTCGCTTGAGTTGTACCAAAGGTCGCCTTCGTTTGCAGGTGTTGGTGCGGAGTCAGAAACGGTGACAGTTGCCCCACCACTGACTTCGAGCCATTGACTATTAGAGCGGAAGTAGAATACGTTATTGGTCGTGTCGATTGCTATTGCGCCGTTTGGCAACGGCTGGGTTGGTACGCCGCTGGTGGTAAGTGTGATTAAACCCGCGCTTGCAGTGAGCGAATCGTATGTGGTTAATGCGTTTGCATCAGACCGAAAAAGTACTGTATCCCCGGAGTTTGTACCATCGGACCAAGTTATTCGTCCGCCTGCATCAATTCGAAGTCTTGGTTGAGTATCACCGCTAACGCGCGATGAAATTGCTTCATCACCTGGGTTTGCAAACTCTATCCCGCGTAACGGGGTGCCTATAAATTTCGTCATGAATACAGCCTCAACTGTTTTCTAAATCGTTCGCACCCCTCAAGGCACTATGGTTAACCTATTACAACAACCCTATATGCTCCAGAGCCTGGGGCGGTAGCAAAACTGATAGTCACAGCATCCACTGTTGTTCTTTCGACATCACAAATAACAGATGCGTAGGGACTTGCTGCTTCGTATATTTCAACTTGCACATCTCTGGTATTAAAACCATGCGTCACTGTAAATGTTGCAGAAGAGGCATCACCAATTGTTAGCGCAACTTTTCTTGAAAGAACAGGGGCAGTTACACCAGCACCCTGAGTTCCGCCTGCAGCAAGATTGGTTCGAGCACCAGACTCAGTGGTTGCGTTTGTACCGCCCTTAGCGATTGCTATGGTGCTCGCGCTCCATGTGCCGGTAGTTACCGTGCCGAGAGTAGTGATGGTTGACTGACCAACATAGGTTGAAGCAATGTCTATGCTGTCTGCGTTTGCGGTTATTCTGTCTGTGGTTCCAACAACATCAATCGTGTTGCCTGATTTTGTTAAACCAGCACCAGCCGTAATTTGGCCAGCTCCCGAGAACTGTGCAAACACTAATGCAGTTGTTCCAAGTGTAATTGTGTCATTTGTGGAAAGGACCCAACCACTATCAGCGTTTGTTGAACCTTCTGCAACAAAGGTGAACATTCCGCTTGTGACTTCAGCAGAAGTATCAGCATCGGTTGAACGTGATGCAGCGCCAGTAGCAACTACAACATAAATACCGTTTTCTGCACCAGAACTTTGGTTCTTAACAAGAACCCTGTCTCCAGTTACAAGGGTCACCCCATCTATTACGTCACCGTTCTGAAGGTCTGAGGAGATATTGATTGCCGCTGTTGTGGCAACCCTTACGGAATCCTTGACATCCAAGCCAGAACGAGCAGCGTCTACATAGCCCTTGGTTGCAGCGTGTGACGATTCTGTTGGGGTAGCAACCGAAATATTTCCGCTTGCGTCTCTTTTTACAAGAGTGGAGCCAGTTGCTGCGCTGGTCGATGTATTGAGGTCTGTAAAATGCGCTGCAGTCAGCAAACCGACCGATGAAGCGGTAGCAAGATTGAGGGTGAGGGTAACTGTTCCGTTGAGTTCACCGATTGTTATCCCAGCGGTATTGGCCCCACCAGAAGTAATCGTGTGTGGCATTGAGCGCCATGCGCCATTTCCATAAACCTTGATGGTGTCCGTTGTGGTGTTGTAGATGAGGCGGCCCTCAAACAGATTCGAGCCTGGGTCCGACGAAACAGACTCAAACCGGGCGTTAAGAATCTGGTTATTTACCAGGTCTATATTTGTTAGAAACTTTTGAGCCATTAGTCCTGCCTTATGTTAAGTAGGCAAATCCCGAAAAAGGTGACGAGAACAACACCTTCAGCTGTGAATTGCTTATATATATTACCTCACCAAAGACACAGGTATCCGAACTATCTACAACGGTTACCTGTGGTTTGCCTCCAAGTGAGTGGGTTACTGTCCATTCATTAGAGACTGAGGCCTGAGTGTGAACATGTCTTCTTGTATTTGCACCAGCAGTTCCGGTCTGGATTAGTATTCTGTTCGGAACGTCTTGGTCAATTATTACGCGGTTTGGGATATCACTCATCGTGTCACCTCAGGAACAACTATAAAATTTCCTTCTACAAGTCGCGAGACTTCTCCACCTTGATTGATGAGTTCAAGGTCGTAAACACCACTCGTGGTGACGCTTGCCGTTACTTCTGCTGGTAGGTAAATTCTAATAACGTTTGACTGGTCCTGGAAGGTGACGTCTAGGGAGCCATTTGCTGTGGTCAGCTCAAGCATCTTGCTGGTGTTCTCAATTGTTCTTCTGACCTGCATTCTTGCGGTATAACCAGTGAGGTCCATTATCTCGAAAGTATCACCAGTTGGGTCATTTTCGAGGTCTGGTTGTAGTACGGCGAGGGTTCGTATAAACGTGGTCCCTTGCTCACAAGTCATATCGTACTTACCTGCCCTCATGGCGCGCGCTCCTCACTAACGACATAGAAATTGTAGATTAGGAACGCCGCCAAGAAAGGCAGTATTTCAAATAGCTGAAGCAGAATCCTTGTTTGGACCAACATTCTTTAGACCCATGCTCATGGCGATTGATGCCGCGACAGCAACAACTCCGATTTTTACGTTCGCCATGTCGGTGAGTGCGTTAAAATCAGAACCAGCAACAACCCATGCAGCCAGGTATGCCTGCACGAATGTCTTTACTGCTCTTTCTGCAATGTCCTTAATAAACTTTGTGCTCATGTTTACTCCATTTTTTGGTTGGGTGTTTATATATTATCACAGTGTTTTTTGTAAAATCACTTGATTACCCGTGTGAGTTAAGTGATATAACATTTCAGACTTATGAAGAAACCTCAAAAGCCAACTATTGGTTTCATGACCCACGATTGGGCTTGGGGTACAGACCCGCTCCAGCCAAATGGCTGTTGCTACTACAGGTGCACCCTTCCATCTCACGAACTCAACAAGCGTGGATGGTTTACTGCTGTGGGATTCCCTGGATTTAGCGACGATAGGGGTTTTGGCATGGTTCTGGCGGACTCACAATCAGTTCATGGCTGGGACATAATTGTTTTCAAACTCCTCATGCAGCGTGAGGTACTCGAAAAAATGCCACTTGCTCAAGCAATGGGACAAAAGCTAGTAGTTGATATAGACGACTGGTTTGATGGGTTGTCCGAAACCAATAGAGCATTCAAGGCAACAGACCCCAAAGAAAATCCCGACAACAATAGGGAAATATACGCTCAAATAATCATGCAGGCTGATGCCGTAATAACTTCAACACCATTTCTTTTTGATTACTATGGGAAAAAAAGAAACAATGTGTTTATGGTCAGGAATGGAATTGATTCCGATAGATATAAAATAAAAAATATTCGTTACCAAAAAAAACCAAATATAGGCTGGGTTGGGGCAACACACTGGCGCTCGAATGACCTTGAACAGCTTTCTGGATTTATGGGTGATTACATAAAATCTAGAGGAACATACTTTCACCACTCCGGCCACTCAACCACAGCACCATCTGCTTGCGAACTTCTTGGTGTAGAAAAATCACGTTTTAATACAACTCCTATGGCTCCAATAGAATCATATCCGGGATTACTAACACCAATCGATATAGGAATTATTCCATTAAATAACATTGAATTCAATCATGCTAAATCTTTTATAAAAGGTCTTGAATATGCAGCTGCTGGCGTACCTTTCGTAACTTCTTATTCTCCAGAATACGAGCTGCTTGCGTCCAAAGGGATAGGAAGATTGGCAAAAACTGACGAAGAATGGATTTATCACCTAGATGAATTGATGAATCATCAAATGAGAATTGACGAGATGCATGAAAACAGAAGGTTGTTAGAAAAATTTAACATGAACGCGAGAGGCGATGACTGGGATGCAACGTTCAAATTTATATTGGAGAAATTGTGATTTTGGATACAGTTTCCGTTTGTATACCATCCATCCCTACACGTTCTGATTTGTTGACCACTCGTACATTTCCAAGCGTTTTAAAACAAACACATCCTGTATCCGAAATTTGTATTTCGGTCGACACAAAAAAAGCAGGTGCGTGGGAAAACCGAAACAATGCCATAAGGATGGCAAATAGCGAATGGATTGCTTTTTTGGACGATGACGATGAGTTTCATCCTCATCATGTTGGAACCTTGCTCACCAGGGCGAATGAGCATCAGGCGGATGTCGTGTGGGGTTGGTTTGATGTCATCGGAGGCTCTGACCCGTTCCCTATGCACAAAGGTCGTCAATGGGATGTAAATGACCCACACATTTTTCCCATTACTTGTATTGTTCGCCGTTCATTAATTTTAGATTCAAAAGCCGTGTTTATGCCAGAAGAAAGCAATATAGGCGCTTGGGGAATTCAAGATTTTCCATTTTGGAAAAGTATTTATGATGCTGGCGGTAAATTTTTAGCAATTCCTGACACAACGTGGAATTGGTATCATCACCACGCAAATACGTCCGGGTTGCCAGGTCGCTGGTAAAATGTTAATAGAATCATTAGAGCAAGGATTAAAATGTCTGAAATGACCATACTCGTCCCATCTCGTGGACGACCTGAAAACATAATTCGCTTAATAGACGCATGGGGTACGACAACCACACGCAATACGCGTCTACTTGTACTCGTTGATGATGACGACTCGAAACTTGACGACTATCTTTCTATCCCCAATATTGACATACTAGTCGGACCGCGCATCAGAATTGGCGGCACTCTTAATGTTGTTGCTCCAGAAATAGCAGCAACTTCACGAAATATTGGGTTCATGGGGGATGACCACCTGCCTCGCACTAAAGGGTGGGATGAGACTTTTATTAACGAATTAGACAGACTCAAGGTGGGGGTGGTTTACGGCAACGACCTTGCTCACGGCGTTGGGTTGGCTACGTCAGTCGCAATGACATCCAATATTGTCAACACCCTGGGGTACATATGCGTTCCGGGAAGCATCCACTTATTCTTGGACAACTTCTGGATGGAGCTTGGGCGTGGAACAAACATCACATATTTTAATGATGTGATTATTGAACACGTGCATCCTAATTTTCAAAAAGCACTTTCAGATAACACGTATACCGAAGCAAACAGCCCAGAGGTATGGGGTGCTGATGAAATAACATTTCACAATTATGTTGCCACTCAACTACAAGATGACCTACAAAAACTAAGAAACATAAAATGAGAGAAGACAGACTTTTCCCATTAGATACAATTCCTGAGTATTGCACTGCAGAATGGTATCTAGACCGGGAGATTGCGCCTCACGTTGACCAAGAAATGCACCGGCCTCGTTTGGATACCGCAGCACGATTTGCTATGTCTGTGTGGTCGTCAGGCTTGACGATTGTTGACCTGGGTGCTGGTGACGGTGGTCTTTTGTCGCTGCTAACGGAAATTCCCAAAGCTCAAAAATGGGGTTATGATTTGCAACCATCAAACGTTGCTGGAGCAGTAGATAGAAATCAAGACGTTCGTTATGGAAATGTATTTGACCAAATTGACTGGGCAGATATTGCTATTGCAACAGAAATGATTGAGCACTTAGTAGGACCACATCAGTTTGTTAA
>Ga0214921_10002238_pt1 | contig 31714 bp, 24 predicted proteins | sample LL1505_MetaG_FD_177992 | JGI IMG/M metagenome (GOLD analysis project Ga0214921, IMG submission 177992) | Freshwater microbial communities from Lake Lanier, Atlanta, Georgia, United States - LL-1505 | ecosystem: Environmental > Aquatic > Freshwater > Lake | place: USA: Georgia | collected... | reverse complement strand
CGGAGTCGCTCGAGCGCGAAGCCTGCAGTCCCTTCGTGAAGCTCGATGCGGCGCGTCAGGGTGCCGGAGTCGGGCTAGGCCTCGCCATCGTGCAACGTCTGACGCACAAGCTCGGCGGCGAGTTGCGCTTCATACGTAGTGCGGGGCGATTCACCGCGATCGCATCGATCGCCCGATCTTGAAACAATTCGTAACAGGCTTGCAGCGCGGCCGGGTCCGGGTCGACGCAGAATAGGTGCAAGGATCAAGGAGTCATCGACATGCGACGCTTCCTATCGGTTTTTCTGGCTGGTGTCGGTCTTATCTCGTGCGCCGTGGCGACTGCGGACACGATTTCCTCGACGGATGCGCGCAGCGTGTCCGCCGACCCGCGAGAGCTGTACGTGTATCCGGCCAAAGGCCAGAGCGACGAGCAGCTTGATCGTGATCGGTACGAGTGCCACATGTGGGCGGTACGGCAAACCGGTTTCGATCCCAGCGTCGCGCAAACGGGGCCCGCCGCCGAGCGTCCGCGGGTGCGCGCGAGTCGTCCGTCGGATACGTCGGACAACGTCCTGCGCGGCGCGGTGGCCGGCGCGATCATAGGCTCGGTCGTTTCGTCTCCGCGTGAGCGCGGCGAAGGCGCACTGGTAGGTGCAACCGCGGGCGCGGTGATCGGTGCAGCGGCCTCGCAAGCCGATGCAAGCACGGCCGAGATGCGCAAACGGCGTATCGCCGTGCCGCCCGCCGACCCGCGTGCCAGTGGATATACCCGTGCGTTGTCGGCTTGTCTCGAAGGCCGCGGATACACGGTTCGTTGAGGGGTCTTGCCATGACTCGTAAGCCATCGTCGCGTTTTCTCATGATCGCGTGGCTGGTTTTGTCCTCGTCGGCGATGGCGCAGCATGGCGACCGTCCCCGTGGAGGGGACGGCGACCGCGGGCGTTATCTGCCGCCGCGCGAGATGTATCGACCTGCGCCGATCGACATCGATCGGCGCGATCGTTGGCCTCCCGGGGTTTCGGGATCGTTTCGCGGCTCGCGGTATTTCTTCGATCGCGGCCGTTGGTATGCCGACCGTGGCGGCGGGGTCGTCGTGGTGCGACCGCCGATCGGTCTGACGCTCGGCATGTTGCCGCCGTATTACTCGACGCTTTGGGTCGGCGGGATTCCCTATTTCTATGCCGACGGTACATATTTTCTTTGGCGCGAGCGCGAGCGGCGCTATGTCGTGGTGGACGAACCCTCGGCTGCGGTAGCGCGCGGCGAGGTGTCTTATGCCACCGACGATTTGTACGTGTACCCGCGCGACGGCCAGTCCGACGAGAAGCAGGGGAGCGATCGCTACGAGTGCCATCGCTGGGCGACGTCGCAAACCGGCTTCGATCCGGTGCAACCCGACCGTCAGGGTGGCGGGCGCGCCCTCGAGACGCGACGCAATGAATATCGGCGTGCGATCACGGCGTGCCTCGAGGCGCGGGGCTACACGGTCAAGTGAGATTGGATAGGATTCCACCTGCGCATTGGCGCGGGTGAGGATCCATGCACGAATTTCGTCCGGGGCTCGAGTTTGACGTTGAGGCGCTGCAAGAGTATCTGGCTGCGCGAAGAGGCGATTTGACGGGGCCGCTCACGGTCAAACAATTCGCCGACGGGCAGTCGAACCCGACCTATCTGCTCACCACGCCTGCCTCGACGTTCGTTTTGCGGCGCAAGCCGCCGGGCGTCTTGCTGCCTTCCGCGCACGCCATCGAACGCGAATTTCGGGTGATGTCCGCGCTGGCGCAACACACCTCCGTGCCGGTGGCGCAGCCGTTGCTGCTGTGCGAAGACGCCGCCGTGATCGGTACGCCGTTTTACCTGATGGAACATGTGGCGGGTCGAATTTTTTGGGATCCCACCTTGCCCGAACTGTCCCGACTCGAACGCAAACCGCACTACGCCGCGATGGTCGGTGCGTTGGCCGACTTGCACTCGGTCGATCCTGCGGTCGTCGGGTTGACCGATTTCGGACGTGCCGAGGGGTATGTGGTGCGTCAGATCGGTCGATGGTCGAAGCAATACGCAGCCGAGTCGGGTAGTGCCGGGCGCGTACCCGCGATGGAGCGGCTGATCGACTGGTTGCCGCGTCATACGCCGGTGATCGAGCCCGCGCCGGCGATCGTGCATGGCGACTATCGTCTCGACAATTTGATCTTCGCGTCGCAGGATGCGCGCATCGGCGCAATTCTCGACTGGGAACTGTCGACCATCGGCGACCCCATTGCCGATTTCGCCTATCACTTGATGGCATTTCGCATCGGTACCGGTGGCGTACGCGGTTTGGCGGGTGTCGACCTCGGGGCATCGGGTTTGCCGTCCGAGCGCGAGTACGTTGCGGCCTATTGCGCGCGCCGGGCGATCAACGGCATCGACCAGTTGGAGTTCTACCTCGCATTCTGCATGTTCCGCCTTGCCGCGATCTGTCACGGGATCCGCGGCCGCGTGATGCGCGGGACGGCCGTGAGCCCGGATGCGCGGAACTATGCGGCGCAGACCGAGTCCTTGGCTGAATTGGCTTGGCAGACGGCAGAGGGCGCGGGATAGCGTGCGGTTTCGCGCCAAGTTGCAATAAATCCCGCCCGACCGTCGGTTTATACTTGGCGCCATGAAAATCATGATTCTCGGCGCCAATGGGTTCATCGGCAGCGCGCTCACCGCCGCCATCATCCAGGGGCGTCCGGATTGGGAAGTGTTCGGTATCGACCTGTCGGACAACAAGCTCGGTGATCTGCCGAAGTCCGACCGATTCCACTTCGTCGAGGGCGACATCACCATCAATCGCGAGTGGGTCGAGTATCACGTCAAAAAATGCGACGCGATCATCCCGTTGGTGGCCATCGCCAATCCGGCGCAATACGTCACCAACCCCCTGCGAGTGTTCGAGCTCGACTTCGAAGCCAATCTCGCGATCGTGCGGCACTGCGTCAAATACAAAAAGCGCCTGATTTTTCCGTCGACCTCCGAAATCTACGGCATGTCGCCGGACAGCGTGCTCGACGAAGAAACGAGTTCGCTCGTGTATGGTCCGATCGAGAAGCAGCGCTGGATTTACGCCGCATCGAAGCAACTGCTGGATCGCGTGATCTACGCGTACGGTGTCGCCGAAGGTCTCGACTACACGCTGTTCCGGCCGTTCAACTTCATCGGGCCGAATCTCGACAATATCGACGAGCCCAAAGAAGGCAGTTCGCGGGTGTTCACGCAATTTCTCTCGAACATCATGTACCGCCGACCCATCCGCCTGGTCGACGGCGGAAGCCAGAAGCGTTCGTTCACGTTCATCGATGATGCGATCGACTGCCTGGTCAAAATCATCGAGAACAAAGACGGCTGCGCATCGCGCCGCATATTCAACATCGGCAACCCCGGAAATTGCGCCTCGATCGCCGAACTTGCCACGATGATGGTCGAGATCGGCAAAGAATTTCCCGAACTAGCCGAGCGTGCAGCGGCGGCGTCGATCACGGACGTGTCGGCGGGCGAGTACTACGGCAAGTATTATCAAGACATCCAAATTCGCGTGCCTGCCATCAAGGCGGCCGCGGAGCAGCTCGGCTGGGCACCGAGCACCAATCTGCGTGATGCGGTGCGCAAGACGATCGCATACTACGTCGATCTCGAGCGCAAGACGAAAGGCGGCGGCGCCGCGTGAGCGATCAATCAACCTTCCCGTCCGGGGAAGGCAGTCCGCGCGACCGCGCCTGGCTTGCGTGGTTGTTCATCGCGTTTGCATGGTTCGCGTCCATCGGCACCCACTCGCTGTTCGACCCTGACGAGGGGCGCTATGCGGAAATTCCGCGCGAGATGTGGGCGAGTGGCGACTGGATCACCCCGACGCTGAACGGTTTGCCCTATTTCGAAAAGCCCGTGCTGCAATACTGGGCTACGGCAGCGATCTATGCCCTCACGGGCGTCTCGGAGGCTGGCTCGCGGTTCTGGGCATTCGCGCTCGCCTTCGGTTGCATGCCTTTGCTCTTCTGGTTGTCGCGTGGCCTCGGCTTCTCGACCGCCATCGCATGGCGTGCGGTGTTCTTTTTGGCGATCAGTCCGTTTTACGTCTTGATCGGCCACGTCAATCTGCTCGATCAGTCGTTTGCGTTTTTCGCATTCGCCGCATTGGCGACATTTTTGGTCGCGCAACGTAGCGAAGAAGATCAAGCCGAAAAACTGATGTTGCTGGCCTGGGCCGCGCTCGCGGCGGCCGTGCTCACGAAGGGCATCGTGGTCCTCGTGCTCACCGGCGCGACGCTCGTCGTTCACGCAATCGTGCATCGCGATGCCGGCTTTCTGAAGCGGCTGCGGTTCTGGCCGGGTGGACTGCTGTTCCTGGCCATCGTCGCGCCCTGGTTCTGGTCGGTCGAGACCCGCAATCCCGGGTTTCTGCAGTTCTTTTTCATACACGAGCATTTCGCGCGATTTTTGACCAAAGTTCATCGTCGTGACGAACCTTGGTGGTATTTCATTCCTCTGGTTCTGCTCGCCGCGCTGCCGGTGATCGGTACCTGGCGGCACGGTCTCGCGCGCTCGTGGCGAGAAAAACCGGAAGGCGCGGCGTTTCCGGCGCTGCGATTCCTGATTTTCTGGTGCCTGGTCACGTTCGTGTTTTTCTCGTTGTCCAACTCCAAGCTGCCGCCATACATCTTGCCGATGATCCCGCCGCTGATGCTCTTGCTCGCGTCGCAGTCGGAGGACGACCGCAAACTCAGTCGTCACGCGCTGATCCTGCAATCGCTGCTGATCGGCGTCTTGTCCGTAGCGATGATCATCTTCGATCGTCGGCGCGACGGCGCGTTCGACCTGCCCGTGTTCGCGGCATGCGGCGTCGGGCTCGTCGCGCTGGCATTCGCGTGGTTCTCGCACTTGCGCGGACGCTCGCAACACGCACTCTGGATGCCCGTCGCGTTGTCGGCATTGTTCGCCTGGCAGGGATTGCTGGTTGCCTATGCGGTCCTGCCGCCGGAGCGCAGTGCGCGCGCCTTGGTCGCCACGATCCGCAGCGAGGTACGACCGACGACCACGCTGTACAGCGTGGCTCAGTATCGCCACTCGGCTTCGTTCTATCTCGGACGCAGCATGACGCTGGTCGCATACAAGGGCGAGCTCGAGGAAGGCCTGCGAAGAGTCGGCGCAGCCGATCCGTCACGGTACATCGAGACTCTGGAGACGTTCGTCGTACGCTGGCGCGAGGAGCGTGACGCCGTGGCATTCATCGAACCTCGTGCCTACGACGAATTGCGTGCACTCGGTTTCGAAGGGCGACGCTTGCCGGATGCGGATCCGCGATCCGTGGTGGTGGCGCGACGATGAAATTCGCCGATTTTCTGTTTTTGATGTTCGGCGTGGTGTTGAACGCGGCTGCGCAACTCGGTCTCAAGGTGGCGACCGCAGAGTCCGGACCCATTCGCGGTGACGCCGTGCAAATGCTTGCTTCGGCGCAGAAGCTGCTGCTCGTGCCGGCATTCTGGTTGGCGCTCGCCGCCTACGGCATTTCGGTAGTGACCTGGGTCGTCGGTCTGTCACGTGTTCCCGTGAGTCAGGCATACCCGATGTTGTCGCTCGGATATTTGGCAACCGCGGGCTTGGCCTCAGCGTTGCTGAACGAACCCGTCTCCGCCATGCGCTGGACGGGTATCGGCGTCATCATCGTCGGTGTCTGGCTCGTCGCACGTTCCTGAGTTGTGTCGCTGCGAGGATTGCCTTTGAACAACTTGCCCTTCACGAAGCCGAGCATCGACGACGAAACGATCGCTGCCGTCGTCGATGTGCTGCGCTCCGGCTGGTTGGCCAGCGGGCCGCGAGTGCAACAATTCGAGTCGGCGCTCGCCGACTATGTCGGCGGCCGGACTGTGCGTGTGATGACCTCGGCGACCGCGGCGCTCGAGATCGCGCTCGCGGTTGCGGGTGTTGGCCCCGACGACGAGGTGATCACCACGCCGATGAGTTGGTGCTCGACCGCCAACGTCATTTTGAGACTCGGTGCGCGACCGGTGTTCGTGGATGTCGACCTCGATACGCGCAACATCGATCTCGACGCCCTCGAAAGTCGTATCGGGCCGCGGACGCGTGCGTTGTTGCCCGTGCATTTTGCGGGATTGTCCGTCGATCTCGATCGCTTGTACGCCATTGCGCGACGGCATCGATTGCGCGTCGTCGAGGACGCGGCGCATGCCATCGGTTCGAGCTGGCGAGGACGTCGAATCGGCGCGACTGGCGATCTGGTCTGCTTCAGTTTTCACCCGAACAAGAACATGACCTCGGGCGAGGGCGGTGCGATCGTCTGCAACGACGCCGACGAGGCGCGTCAAATCGAACGTCACCGGTTCAACGGCGTCGAACGCATCGGCGTCGACGGGCTCGAAGTGCACTTTCCCGGGATGAAGGCGAATCTTTCCGATATCGCTGCAGCGATCGGGATCGGTCAACTGCGGCGACTCGACGAGTTCAATGCGCGTCGCCGCGAACTCGTTGCGCATTATTTCGATCGTTGGCCCGCGGATTCGATGCTGCGACTGCCGGCGCGCGGTGACGATGGCCACTCCTGGCACATGTTTGCGCCGCTCCTGCCGCTCGATCGGATGAAGATCGATCGTGCCGAGTTCATCCGTCGCATGCAGTCACGCGGGATTGCGGTCGGTGTCCATTATCGCGCCATCCATACGCTGGCGACCTATCGCAAACTCGGTTGGAAAGACGGTGATTTCCCGGTGGCCGAGCGGATCGGGCGTGAAACGGTGACCTTGCCCTTGTTTCCGGAGATGACGTTGGCCGAAGTCGAGCGCGTGATCGATGCCGCGCATGCCGTAGTCGCGGAGTCGCGGGCATGAGCGCGCCGGATATTTCGGTCGTCATTCCGATCTTCAACGAAGAGCAGGGCTTGCCGCTGCTCTGCGCGCGCCTGTTCCCCGCACTCGATGCGTTGCGGCGGCCGTATGAAGTGATTTTCATCGATGACGGCAGCCGAGACGGGTCGGCTGCGGCGTTGCGTGCGATTTTTGCAAAGCGTCGCGACGTCGTGCGCGTTTTGCTGCTGCGCTTCAACGTGGGCCAGCATCTGGCGATCCTCGCCGGGTTCGAGCGTACGCGCGGCCGCCACGTCGTCACGCTCGATGCCGACTTGCAGAATCCTCCCGAGGAAATCGGACGTGTGGTCGCCGAACTCGATGCGGGCCACGACTTCGTCGGCACGGTACGGCAGTTGCGGCAGGACGTCTGGTGGCGCAGAACCGCATCCAACCTCATCAACGCGATCCGTGATCGCATCACGGATATTCGAATCACCGACCAAGGCTGCATGTTGCGCGGCTACGGGCGCAACGTGGTCGATGCGATGAATGCCTGTGAAGAGGTGAGTACCTTCGTGCCTGCGCTCGCGTACGGTTTCGCCACGCGCAGAACGGAGATCCCCGTCGCGCACGAGGAGCGTGCGGCAGGTGAAACCAAATACTCGCTGTACAAGCTGATCCGTCTGAATTTCGATCTGATGACGGGTTTTTCGCTCGTGCCGTTGCAGCTGGTTTCCCTGTTCGGCTTGTTGGTGTCGATGATTTCACTCGGGTTCGTCGCGTACTTGGCCGTCCGACGCATCGTGATGGGCCCCGAGGCAGAGGGTTTGTTCACGCTGTTCGGCATCGTGACGTTCCTGATCGGCGTGTTGCTGTTCGGGCTCGGAATCGTCGGCGAATACATCGGCCGCATCTACCAGCAAGTGCGGCGGCGTCCGCGCTATCTGGTGCTCGAGTCTCTGCAGGACGATAGATCGTGAGCGATCGCCGTTGCGTCGTCTTCGCGTATTCGGAAGTCGGCGTACGCTGTCTGAAGGCCTTGCATTCGCTCGGCGCTGAGGTCGAACTCGTCGTCACCCATGCGGATGATCCCAACGAGCAGCGCTGGTATGGCAGCGTTGCCGATACGGCAACCGAGCTCGGCATCCCGGTGGTGATGCCGGAGTCCGCGGGCGACCCGATGCTGCTCGCGCGATTGCGATCCATCGCGCCGGCGTTCATCTTTTCTTTTTATTACCGCAACATGATCGGCGCTCAATTGCTCGCCACCGCGACCCGTGGCGCACTCAACATGCACGGCTCGCTGCTGCCGAAGTTCCGCGGTCGTGCCCCCGTGAATTGGGCGCTCGTCAAAGGAGCGACGCAGACCGGTGCGACGCTGCATTACATGATCGACAAGCCGGATGCGGGCGACATCGTCGGTCAGCAAGCGGTGCCGATTCTAGGCGAGGACACGGCGCGCGAAGTATTCGACAAGGTGGTCGTGGCGGCTGAAATCGTGTTGTGTCGCGCGTGGCCCGAGTTGGTGACCGGGGCTGCGCCGCGTATCGTGCAGGATCTTCAAACCGGCAGTTACTACGGACGCCGCAGACCCGAAGACGGACGCATCGATCCGCGTTCATCGGCCAAAGAAATTCACGATCTCGTCCGTGCGGTGGCACCGCCGTATCCGGGCGCCTACTTCGAAATGGAGGGTGGCCCTCTGTTCGTGTATCGCACGCGTCTTCAATCGCAAATCGGCACGCCACGTGATAGGGCCCGCCTGCTGCGCCGTGCGGGCGCGGTGCTCATCGAATGCGCCGATGGTCGCGATCTGCTCGTGCTCGATGGCCGCGTCGGCGGGCAGTCGATCGACGCGTGGATGGCGGAGCAGGGCATCGAGTCGCTGTTCATCGGCGGTTGAAGGTTCCACGTTGGCGCAGCTTGCACTCAAGATCGACGTCGACACCTGGCACGGTACGCGGGACGGCGTGCCCGCACTCTGGCAGGTGCTCGCCGAGGAAGACGTGCAGGCTACCTTCCTGTTTTCGTTGGGCCCCGACCATACCGGGCGAGCGATCCGACGCGTATTTCGCGCCGGGTTCCTTCAAAAAGTGCGGCGTACGTCCGTGGTCGCGAATTACGGATTGCGCACTTTGCTCTACGGCACGCTGCTGCCCGGGCCGCGCATCGCGGCGCGTTGCCGGGACGTGTTGCGCGAGACGGCAAAGCGAGGTCACGAGGTCGGGGTGCACGTCCACGATCATGTCGAGTGGCAAGACCGGGTTGCAACCGCGGACGAACGCTGGACTCGCAACGAATTTCGGCGCGCCTGTGACATTTTTCATGACGTATTCGGCGTCGCTGCGCGCGTACACGGTGCGGCCGGCTGGCAAACCAATGAACATTTGTTCGCCCTGGAGCGCGAATTCGGGTTCACGCACGCCTCCGATACGCGAGGCGACGGACCGTTCGTGCCCGTCGTCCCCAACCTCTCGGATGCCGTGCCGCAATGGCCCACCACCTTGCCGACGCTCGATGAACTGATCGGTCACGAGTGCTTGGCGGGTGCCGATCCGGTCGATTTTCTGCTCGCGGCGACGGCGGCGACGCCGAACCGCGACCACGTCTACACCTTGCACGCGGAACTCGAGGGGCAGGCCTACCGCGATTCATTTTTGCGACTGTTGCGCGGTTGGCGAGCGCAGGGGCGTCAACTCGTCACCCTGGAGGCGATGGCCAGCGCGACGCACCGCGCTGCGTTGCCGCACGCCCCCGTGATCCTGGGTACGGTGGCCGGACGTTCGGGTACGCTCGCGGTTCGAGGTGTCCCGTCAGCATGAAGATTCTGCAAAAACATTTGTTCGACGGATTGGTCCGATCCTGGGCGTCGGTGACCGTCGTACTCACCGCAATCCTGATTTTTTCGCAATTGCCTATCGCGCTGAACCGCGCCGCGACCCGTGAAATCGGTACCGACATCCTGCTCAAATTCGTCGGTTGGGTCTCGATCGCGAATTTGCCGGTGATCTTGCCGATCACGGTATTGCTCGCCACGGTGCTGGCTTATGGACGCTTCGGCAGTGACGGCGAGCTCGGCGCGATGCGTACCAGCGGATGTTCACCCGGATTTCTTTTGGTACCGGTGTTGTGGCTCGCGGTACCCGTGGCGGTGTTGCAAGCGTTTCTGTCGCTGTATCTCGCGCCGCTCAGTCTCTGCAGCGCGGCAGCGGAGCGCGGGCAGGCGGCACGCACCGCGGCGCTGGCTCCGGTGGCCGCGGGCAAGTTCCAGTCCTACGGCGCCGGCGTCGTGTTGTTCGTCGAGTCGGTTGGCGCGGATGGTGCGCTGAAAAAGGTATTCATCAAGCGTCAAACCGGTGACTCGATCGAAGTGATCGTTGCCGAACGCGGGCAGATCGAGCCACGTCCGGATCTCGATCTCGTACGAGTCAAGTTGGTGTCGGGGCGACGATATGAAGGCGTTCCCGGACGCGCCGACTACCGCCTCGTGTCGTTCGGGACATATGCGGCGAGCTTTGCGATCCCGGCGATCAAGGCCGGTTGCAATCGTCCCGACGCGCGCCCGACGACAGATCTTTGGACCTCGAACGAGCCGAAGGCGCGAGCGGAGCTCAACGGCCGATTGGGTTTGCCGTTGATGGTGCTGATTCTCGCGGTATTGGCACTCACGCTCTCCACGACCCGACCGCGGGAGGGGCCTTATGCGCGTCTGCCACTCGCGATCGTGGTGTTTTTCGTCTATTCGTTCGCGACCATCGGCTTGACGACATTCTCGTCCCGCAATGTCGTCGCGGGCTCCGTTGCGTTCTGGAGCTTGCATGCCCTCGTGGCCTGCGTAGCGCTATTCGCTTTTTGGCGTATGCAGCGAGGCGGCGTCGCGAGTCGTTGAGCCGATCAGCGCGCCGGTTCGGTCGGTTTCGGTGTGTAGGCCTGGCACGGTCTGCCGTCGGTCCGCAGCACTTCGAGGTGCGGCAGAGCCTTGCTTTTGAAACCCAGTGCCTCGCAGGCGTAGGGCAGCTGCGGCTCCCACGTGACGCGAAAGAACCTGCAGTTCCAGCATTGCGGTTCGTACTTCATGCCTGATCCCGAAAGGCATCGAGATCGATGCCGTGACGCGCGATCTTGTCGTAAAACGTCTTTCTGGGGATTTTCAGCACGCCCAATGCCGCTTTGACGCTGCCGCGAGTCGAGCGTAACGCATCTTTGATCAAGCTCGCTTCGAAGCGATCGACGAGCTCGGGCAGAGGATCGAGATCCATCTCGATCGGGGAGACGGGAACCCGGTCGATTCCGAGTACGATTCGATCGGCATAATGACCGAGCTCGCGAATGTTTCCCGGCCACCCGTATTCGTACAGATGACTTTTGACCGCCCGCGTCAGGGTCGGCGGCGGGCGCTTGAGACGTTGTGCAGCGGAGCCCAGCAATTGCACGAAGAGGGTCGCGATGTCGTCACGCCGCTCGCGCAACGGGGGCAGTTGCAAGGTGACGGTGTTCAGTCTGAAAAACAAATCCGACCGGAAACGGCCGGCTTCGACGAGCTTCACGAGATCGACGGTCGATGCCGAAACGACACGGAACGAGGCGGACCGCGATGATTTCGTACCGGTCGGCGTGAACTTCTTCTCCTCGACGACGCGCAACAAGCGTGCTTGCGCCGCCGGAGACAGGTTATCCACATTGTCGAGGAACAACGTTCCTCCGTCGGCGAGTTCGATGCGACCGACGCTGCGTCGGCTCATGCCGGCGACGATCGTCTCGGAGCCGAAGAGCTCCGCATCGATCAGCTGATCCGGCAGTGCGGCGCAATCGAGAACGACCAAAGCACCGCTACGCCGGCGGCCACCTTGATGCAGCATCTTCGCGATCGTTTCTTTGCCCGTGCCCGTCTCGCCGACGACCAGCACCGGCACATCGGTGTCGGCAATGTCACGCACGATATTGCGAAGTTGAGCGATACGGTCGCTCTCGCCTTGCATCGGCAACGGGATAGAGGTGTTCGTCGGCCGCTCGCGCAGTCGTCGATTGTCGAGCACGAGCGCACGCTGCTCGAGGGCGTTGCGTACGCTCGCCAGCAGTCGCGGTGCAGCGAAGGGTTTGGAAATGAAGTCGTAAGCGCCTTCGCGCATCAGATCCACGGCTTCCTGAAGTTCACCGTGTCCCGTGATCAGGATCACCGGCAATTCGCGATCTCGTTCGCGTACCGAACGAAAAATCTGTCTGCCGTCCATGCCCGGCAGGCGGATGTCGCTGATCACGATTCCGTCGAAGTCGCGATCGATCGCGTTGGCGTGAGGGTTTGCGGACGGGAACGCCGAGACTGCAAATCCCTCAAGCTCCAATGATTGGACGATCGCGCGACGTACGTCGTCGTCGTCTTCGAACAGGATGACGCGCTCGGCTCGGTCGCTGCGCATCACGCGATCTCACGTGCCGGAAAACGCGCGACGAAGCGCGCGCCCGGTCCCGCGACGGATTCGAAATCCAATGTGCCGCCGAGATCGGCCATGATGTCGCGACAGATCACGAGGCCGAGACCGAGACCGAGCGGCTTGGTCGACGAAAAAGGGACGAACAACTCGTCACGCTGCGCATCGGGAATGCCGGGTCCGTTGTCGCGGATCGCGATCCAATGTCCCGTCGCGCTTGAACCCGTTTCGATGGTGATGGTGGGCATCGACGTGTCGGCGAGCGCTTCGATCGCATTTTGCAGCAGATTAACGATGACCTGTTCGATTTTGGTCCGATTGGCGATGACTTGCGGATCGGTCGGCGAGAGGTTCTTGTGCAGCGTGATCGAGGCGCTGCGCAAGCGGGCGTCGAGCAGAATGCAGGCGCCGTCGATCGCCGCGGCAAGTCGCGTGGGTTTGCGCTCGATTGGAGTGCGCCGGGCGAATTCCCGCAGCTCGTCGGTGATCAAGCCGATGCGATCCGTCAAAGAAACGATCGCCCGCAAATTTTCCTCGCATTCGGTTTGTCGACCTCGGGCGAGCAGCACCGCGGCGTTGTCCACGTTGGTGCGTATCGCGGCGACGGGCTGATTGATTTCGTGGGCTACGCCTGCGGAAATCTGACCGAGTACCGCAAGCCGATTTGCCTGAACCAGATCATCGCGCAGCTTTTGCACCCGAGCGTCGGCGCGCGCGCGTTCATCGATTTCGAGCACCAGCCGCTGGTTGGAATTGCGCAGCTCTTCGGTGCGTTGTTCGACGAGTGATTCGAGTTCGCGCTGCGTGCGTTCGCGCCGCTCGCGCGCGACCAGAATCGTCCCCAGGATGAGCGTCAACAACGCACCGAGCAATCCCGCCGTCAACCACCCGATGTTCCTCGCGGTGCGCACCGCATCGCCGACGTCGCGGCGAACCGTGAGAGTCCATCGGGGTGCATCAAGCGTGGCGCGTGCATCGATCATGCGTCGCTCGTCGGTCTTTCCGAGGTCAAGCAAGATTTTGAAACGCGAATCGGGGTTCGAGGTGAGCAGGACTTCGCCCGCCTCGTTGGTGACGAAGGTCTGTTCACCGCGTTTTCGCCACCCGAGTTCGATATCGTCGAATTCGACTTTGACGACGACCACGCCTCCACCGCCGTCGAGCCGATGCGCGAGATAGAGCCCGGGTTTGCGACTGACCGTGCCGCGCGCGAACAACATGCCGGCGCCGTCCCGTCTCGCGTCGACGAAATAGGAGCGAAAGGAATAGTTTTGACCGACGAAGCTGTCGGGCGAGCGATAGTTGCTCGAGGCGACGGTGGTGCCGTTCGCGTCGATGAGATACAGCGTGGCGGCACCGTCGCTGCGCGCCAACTGTTCGAAGCGACCGCTCAAGGCCAATGACAGCGAACGTCGCTCGTTCGTCGACACGGCCGGGTCGATGGCGCGAGCAAGTTGCGAATCGCCCGCCAGCGTTTCGGGCAACAGGCGATGCCGCTCGATTTCGCTGCGCAGCAATTCGCGTCGGAGTGACAAGTCCGATTCGAGTTGCTGAGTCTGCCTGCGCCACTCGAATTCGTTGCCGATGCGCCCGCCCAAGAATACGGATATGAGCATCGCGACGAGGCCGATGGTGGTCAGAATGCGAAACGAGGGCGGAGTGCGAACCATCGCCGGCGAGAATAGCGACTGGCGGGATTTCGCTCAACTTGAATTTTGACGTGCGGATTTGCGCACAAAAATAAAAATAAAACCATATAAATCATGGTTTTAAAAGAAACGTTCTTTGCTTGCGCCGTGTCGCGTGCAGGCATGAAATGCGTGGATGATGAGCAAGAAGCATTTCATTGCCGCGCTTTGCGCCGCGTTGTCGTTCGGTGTCGCGGTTGCCGCTGAAGCGCCTGCCAAACCGCCCTCGATTCTTTGGGTGGGCAATAGCCTCTTCTATTACAACAACTCGATGCACAACCACCTCGGCAAGTTGCTGGGTGGGGCGTTGCCCGCCGCGACGCGCAAGGGGATACGCAATACGTCGGTGACGATCAGCGGCGGGCGGCTCGGCTGGCACAACGTCGACTTTTATCTGACGTCGGGCGTCATCGGCGCAACCGTCGGGGAGAACAACGAACTCACCGAGGCTCCCGACAGGGGTTTCGATATCGTGCTGATGGCCGATTGCACGATCTGCCCGGTGGACCCGCGCACCCGCGACGAGTTTCATGCGATGGTGCGCAAGCACAGCGAAAGCGCGCGCAAGCACGGTGTGCAACCGGCCTTGTTCATGACCTGGGCGTACTCGGACAAGCCCGAGATGACGCCGATCCTCGCCGCAGAGTATTCAAAAGCCGGTCGCGACAATGATGCCGTCGTCGTTCCTGCGGGGCTCGCGTTCGCGAAATCGGTGGCTGGAAGACCGGATTTGCGTTTGGTGGTCGACGATCGTCGACACCCGACCGTCGCAGGTTCATATCTCGGCGCATGCGTGATTTTGGCAACGCTCTACGGGATCAACCCGGTGGGCAACAAGGCACGCTCGGGTCTTGCGGACGCCGATGCCGCTTATCTGCAGCAGGTGGCCTGGGAAACGGTCACCGAATTTCGTGCGCAGTCAGCCGGACGCGGCAGATGAACGACGTAGCGGTGACGTCGGCGCCTTGGTGGCGATCTTTGTATGCGCAAGTTCTGCTCGCGATCGTGGTCGGCGCGGTACTCGGCCATTACCTGCCGGACTTCGCAGTACAACTGAAGCCGCTCGGTGACGGGTTCATCAAATTGGTGAAATTGGTGATCGCGCCGGTGATTTTCTTCACCGTCGCGACGGGTATCGCCGAGGCCGGTGCGGGTGGGCGTCTGGGACGAACGACCGGCAAAGCATTGGTCTACTTCATGGCCGTATCGACGCTTGCGTTGGTGATCGGCTTGATCGTGGCGAACGTCGTGCAGCCCGGCGCCGGCATGGGCGTGGATCCGGCGACGCTCGACCCGAAAGCCGTCAAAGATTACGTCGGCAAAGCCGAGGAGCAGACCATCGTCGCCTTTCTGCTGGCGATCATCCCCGACACCTTCGTCGGGGCCTTCACGGGCGGTCAAGTATTGCCGGTGCTGTTCATCGCGGTGATTTTCGGCGTGAGCGTCTCGTCGCTCGGCGTCTCCGGTGCCCGTGTCGTGCAAGGCCTGCATGCCGGCAGCGATGTCTTCGTGCGCATGGTCGGGATGTTGATGAAGTTCGCGCCAGTCGGCGCATTCGGCGCTTTCGCTTTCACCATCGGCAAGTACGGCGTCGACGCCATCGTGAACCTCGCCGCGCTGATCGCGACGTTCTATCTGACCTCCGCCTTGTTCATCGCGCTGGTACTGGGTGCGATCGCCCATTTTTCAGGATTCTCGCTTTGGGCCTTGTTGCGTTATCTGCGCGAAGAGATTTGGCTCGTGATCGGCACCAGTTCGTCCGAGGCGGCACTGCCTTCGCTGATGAGCAAGCTTGAACGGGCCGGTTGCGCGAAGTCCGTCGTCGGGCTCGTCGTGCCGACCGGATATTCCTTCAATCTCGACGGCACCAACATCTACATGACGTTGGCGGCCCTGTTCATCGCGCAAGCGACGGGCGTCGAGCTCACGCTGCAGCAGGAAATCACGCTGTTGTTGGTCGCGATCCTGAGCTCCAAGGGTGCGGCCGGCGTCACGGGCGCGGGTTTCATCACTTTGGCGGCCACGCTTGCCGTCGTGCCATCGGTTCCGGTGGCGGGCATGGCGTTGATCCTCGGGATAGATCGATTCATGTCCGAATGTCGCGCGGTCACGAATTTCATCGGTAACGCGGTCGCCACGATAGTGGTGGCGACGTGGGAGGGCGCTCTGGACGCTGGAGCGCTTGCAGTAGCACTCAACGACTCGAAATCAAAAAATTGCTAGCTCTTACGGAGGGGCAGTCATGACCAACCCTGTAGTTCTGTTGAAAATTCAAGGTGTACGCAGCGCAGCTTGCGCAGCGGCGGCCATTTTCTTCGTCGGTCTGCACGCGGATTCGGCAGTCGCACAACAAGCGGCCGGGCAAGCGTCGATCGACGATTTGCAGGAGGTGGTCATCGTCGGCTCGCAGATCAAGGGCAAAATATCCGCCGCGGTCCCGGTGACGCTGATCACCGACGCCGACATCCAGGCGGTCGGCGCCGTCAGCGGCGATGAACTGTTTCGCAGCGTGCCGCAGTTTGGCGACGTGAATTTCAACGCGTCCAACAGCGCGCAGACTACCAACGCGGCGCGCGGCGACGTCGGCTCCGCGGACCTGCGTACCTTGGGTATCGGCAACACGCTGGTGCTCATCAACGGTCGACGCAACGTCACGCATCCGACCAGTCAGGCGTTGACCAACACCAACTCGGTGCCGGTGTTGACCTACAACACCAACGCCATCCCGGGCGCCGGACTCGAGCGTATCGAAGTGCTGCTCGATGGCGGTGCGGCACTGTACGGCTCCGACGCCGTTGCCGGTGTGGTCAACACGGTCACCCGCCGTAAAGACACTGGTCTCACGGTGTCGGTCCAGTACGGCGGTGCGGAATCGACACACCTGCGCGAAACGCAAGTCAACCTGCACGGCGGAATGAAATTCGACAGCGGTCATTTCTCCGGATCGTTCGAATACACCGATCGCTCGGGCATGCTCGCCGAAGATAGCCCGCTGTCGGCAACCGACGATCGCCGCAGTTTCTTTGCCAACGATCCCGCATTCGCAGGACTCACCGGATCGGATACGCGCAACACTCGAGGCCTATGGCCGAACTTGCTCGCGAATACGCGCGTACTTGCCGGTACCACGGCGCTGACGAGTGCTGCGGGCGCGTTCTACATCCGTCCGTCGAGCTACGGCTCGTGCACACGCGACATCGGCAACGGTCTCTGCATCGTAAACGTCGCGCTGCAGACCACCGGTGTGTTCCGCGATCTGCGTTACGACACGAGCCGCGGCACGATGGTGAATCCGGACGTCAAACGCTCGAACCTGTTTTTGTCGGGTGAGCGCGAGTTGTCGGCCGGGGTGACGCTGTTCGGCGAGGCCGGCTACTACAACGCCTCGTCGTTCCGCTTGCAGCCCGCGGTGATCAACCTGTTCCAGATCTGGATTCCGGCCAGCAACTATTGGAATCCGTTCGGTGCGACTACGTTGCCGAACGGGCAGGCCAACCCCAATCGTCTGTCGGGGCTGACCAACGTGCCGGCCGCGGGCATCCCGCTGCGACTCGACAACTACCGTTTCGCCGATGCCGGGGCTCAATACGTGGACGTCGACAACCGTCAGGCGCGACTGCTGGTGGGTTTGAAAGGCGAAAAATTCGGCTTCGATTGGAACTCCGCCTTGGTGTATGCCGAAGCGGAAGCGAGTGACGTGTCCAACAACGTGAACACCACGGCATTGCAAAAGCAGCTCGCACTCGCGACGCCCGATGCCTACAACCCGTTCAACGGCGGATGCTTGAACGACCAGAGCTATGGTGACTGCACGCCGAGTTCGAAGGCGGCGATCGACGCCATCACCATGCAGCTGCGGCGCGATACGCGCACCACTTTGTCGATGTTGGACTTCAAGGCCTCGAAGTCCGATCTCGCGCACTGGGGCGCCGGCGATATCGGCGTAGCGTTCGGTGCCGAAGTGCGGCGCGAAACGCAGAAGGACGATCGCGATGCAAACGTCGACGGCACGATTCAGTTCGTCGATTCGGTGACCGGGGTCGCAAACGTCAGCAACGTCGCGGCGGTCAGTCCGAACCCCGACTCCGGTGGCGCGAGAACCGTCAGCGCGGCGTACGTCGAATTCGCCGTGCCCGTGTTCGGTCGCGACCGCGTGTTGCCGCTGATCCGCGGTCTGGAGTTCCAGATTGCCGGTCGATACGAGAATTACAGCGATTTCGGCAGTGTCGCCAAACCGAAGGTGGCGCTTGCTTGGGATGCGGTGGACGGGTTGCGCTTCCGCGCCTCCTATTCGCAGGGATTCCGTGCGCCCAATCTGGAAACGACCACGGTCCCGCTCATTTCGCGCAATACGACCAACAACGACTACATCCGTTGCGAAGCCGACCTGCGCGCCAAGCGCATCGCTTCGTTTGCCAACTGCGGTCAATCTTTGAGCTTCCAACGCCGGATCGCCGGCAACCCCGACCTGAAGCCCGAGGAAAGCACTAACAAGTCCTACGGTGTCATCTTCGAGCCGAAGTTTTTGCCCGAAGCGGTCGGCAGCATCACCACGAGCGTCGACTATTGGGATATCCGACAGCGCGGGATCGTGGGCATTCTCGGGCCCGAGGGAACGCTCGCGCTCGACTATCTGGCCCGCCTCAACGGTTCGACGAATCCCAGCGTGACGCGTTCCGCCGTCAACGCCGACGACATCGCGTTTTTTGCCGGTACGGGTTTGACGCCCGTCGGTCGGCTTTTGGCCATCGACGACGTGTACGTGAATCTGCAGCCGCAAACGGTACGAGGCGTCGACCTGGCGCTCATATGGGCTTTGCCGCGTACGCGACTCGGCGAGTTCAATTTCAAGTTCAATGCGACCCGTCTGCTGGAGTTCCAGCGCGATCCCGGGCCGGTGATCGAATCCTTGCTCGCCGCGCGCAGTCAGGGAAAGATCAACGTCGCCACGTCGCTACCCGAGGGCAAAGACCTGATCCGTCAAGGCGGCCGCCCGGAGTGGCGCGGCTCCGCGTCGCTGACTTGGTCGAAAGGTCCCGTGCAGATCGGAACTTTCCACCAGTACATCGGCAATTACGACGAGATCGGTTTTCTGGATGTCACCGGCAAGCCCTGGCTCGTGAAGTCGCAACTCACGCACAATTTGTACGTGCAGTACAAATTCGGCGACGCGGGCGGATTCATGTCGGGTTCCAAGATTCGCGTCGGTGCGCGCGATATCACCAACGTCGGACCACCGCTCACCTCCGGCGGATATGACGGCTTCGTGCACCGTCCGTACGGGCGGTACGTCTATGCGACGGTGACGAAAGCGTTCGACTGAATAAATTCGTTGCCACAGGCAACCGCGGCTCTCCACGCCACGCTTTCCGCATCGGCGGCCTCGTCAGTGCTTCTGCATTGGCGAGGCCGCTGCGATCGTTCCGTCTTGCATCAGCGCCTGGAGGTATAGTCCCACTCCGACTTGGGCGCGGGAGGGGACGCGGATGACACCAACGGCAGCAAATGGCGGCGTGCCTTGGCACGCGCGGGTGGGGTTCGGTTTCACTGCGGTGATCGAATCCACGAAGTTCCAGATCTACGAAGTATTTCTGATCTTCTACTACGCGCAGGTGCTCGGACTTGCGGGGTCCTTGGCGGGTCTTGCCATCGCGATCTCGATCTTCGCCGACGCGGTGCTCGACCCCCTCATCGGCAGTTATTCGGACAGTTTCCGCGGGCGATTCGGGCGTCGCCATACTTTGATGTATTTCGCCTTGCTGCCCGTCGGCATCTGCGTCTTTCTGCTGTTCTCGGCGCCCGCGGGACTCGGTCAGCTCGGTTTGTTCGCCTGGTTGCTGATCCTGAGTTTGCTGGTGCGCCTGGTCGGATCGATCTATGCGGTGCCGGCTGCGGCGATCGCAGCCGAGATCACCGCCGACGCCGAGTTGCGGGCCGAGCTCGGCATATGGCGGCAAGCGGTGGTGGCCGGCGTCAATTTGGTGATCACCTGGGCCATCTTCAACTTCGCGTTCTTGCCGACCCCGCAGTTTCAGCGCGGTCAGGAAAATCCCGACAACTATCCGCGCTTTGCCTTGCTCGTCGCGGCGATCATCGTCGTGTGTGCCTTGATCGGCGCGCTCACGACGCAGCGTGCCGTACAACGCAGCGAAGCGGAGCTCGATGCCGTGAAGCCGCGCGTGTTCGGCATCGCCGAGTCCTTGCGCTCGGCCTGGCGGGCACTCACCGATTTGCGAAATTTTCGTGCGATGTTTCTGGGGCTGCTGTTTGCCGGTGTGATGGGTTCGTACTTCCGATCCCTCAATCTGCATCTCGGGACGTATTTCTGGGAATTGTCGACGCGACAAACCGGCGCCTGGCTCATGGCCGTGCAAATCGCGACGTTCGTGGCGGCATTCGCGACGCGCTTCGCGATCAAACGCATCGAACCCAAAGCGCTGTATCTGACCGGGGTGTCGTTGATGCTCGGTGGCTACGTGTTGCCGCCCGCGTTGCGCTTGCTCGGTCTGATGCCTGCCAACGGCACGGAGGCCCTCGTGCAAGCGCTGTACGTGGCAAACGTCGGCGTCGGTGTCGGCACGGGACTCATCATGGTCTGCTCTGCGGTGATGTTCGCCGAGAGCGCCGACGAATATGCCTTCGAGAAGCGTGAATCGCGCACCGGCTTGCTGCTGGCGTTTCTGCCGCTCGGCAACAAGATGGCCTCGAGCATCGGCAAGCTCGTTGCCGGCGTGGTGGTGCAATGGATCGCGTTGCCGGTCGGCAAGTCTGCGAGCGAGATCTCCGCGTCGTCACTGCTCGATCTCGGTTTGGCGGCGGTGTCGCTTACTCTAGTCGCCGGTTGTATCGCGCTCGCCTGCTACTCCCGCTACCATCTGCCGCGCGCGCGGTACGCCGAGATCGCCGCGACGTTGCGCAATCGGCCCAGGAGTTGAACATGACCTCACTCGTGCTTTCCCAGTCGTCTTGGTCCGTCGATGCAGCGAGCACTGCGCTTGTCAGCGAGCTCGTCGAAGCTCGTGCAGTGGCGACGCGTCGCCAGCTCGACGAGGCCCCGGTGCTCGTCGTGTTGCCGCAGGCCTCGGGTGCGGCGACATCGACGCTGCAGCCGATCGGTGCGGCCGCGCGTGAGGCGAAAGTGTGGCTCGCCGGCGCGGCGCGGCTGCAGCGCGAAGACGGCACGGTGCAGGTGGTCGCTTTTTTATTTGACGACAGTGGTGTGATGCGATTGTCCGTGGACAAGATCACGCCTTCGCTGGTCGACGGTTTCGATGACGCGACGAGTGCGATCGGCAAACCTGCGCCGTTCGCGGTGGTGCCGACTCCGTTCGGTCAAATAGGCATGCTGCCGGGTGAAGATGTGCTGTATTGCACCTATGCCCGCGCGCTCGTGTTTCACGGCGCGGAGCTGATTTTGAATCCGGCGCTCGAGCGCTCGGACAGTCTGTTCGACAGCCGCCAAGGCGCGCGACTCGCGCGTGCCGGCGAGGAGGCGTGTTACGTGGCGGTCGCCGCTTCGGGGGACCTGCCTGCGACGGCGCTGTATGCGCCGACGGGCATGGTGGCCTGCGCGCGTGGCGACGAAAAATTCGTGTTCCCGGATTACGATTTGCAAACCTTGCGTCGCTCGCGTCTCAATCCGCACAAATCGTTTCCGGCGATCGTGCGCGCGAATACCTATGCGCGCGGCTATCAACGCGCCGCCGCGGACTCGCCTTCGGTGGCTGCGCCACGCAATGCAGCGCAGTGGCGTGCCGAGGCGAAAAGGCGCCTGCAGGCACAGCGCCCGACGTCACGCCATGCGAAGCACGAGGAGCAATACGAGGCTTTGCTCGTGCAGGAGTGTCCGCGTCTGATTCCGCTCGACCGCTCGGTCGATGCGCGCGCATTGATGATGAAGAATCTCGACGAGTCGCTCGAGCTGGCGGGTTCGCGCGCCAACATCCCGTCCGTGCGACTGTGCATCTTTCCGGAATTCTGGTTGACGGGTCCCGGCGGCATCGGCGGCGTGCAACGCACCGTCGACGACATGGCGCGGCTTGCGATCTCGTATCCCGATCCCATCTTCGATCGCATCGCGGCGTTCGCGCAGCGCAACAAAGTCTACGTCGCATTCCAGAACTTTGAAGTGCATCCGAAGATGCCCGGTCGGGTCTTCAATTCGTCATTTTTGATGGACGATGCGGGCAACCTCGTGCACACCTATCGGAAAAACCAGTGTGCCGACGTCTGGGGATTGTTGCCCGACACGACGCCCGGCAGCGTGCTCAGCCAATACCTCGACACGTTCGGCAGCGATGCGCTGTTCCCGATCGCGGATACGCCGCTTGGCCGTCTGGCCAACATGATCTGTTTCGACAACATGGTGCCCGAGGTCGCCCATGGTCTGCGTCGCGCAGGGGCCGAAGTCATCATGCACTCGAGCTCCGAGCCGCATGGCGGTGCGGGGCGGGATATTTGGGACGTGTGTCGTCGTACGCGGGCATTCGAGAACACCTGCTACGTGTTGTCGGCCTGTGACGGTGGCGAGCACGCGCATCACGATTCGGACGTCTACACGTTTTTCCGGCGCGGGCACTCGCGGATCGTGCGTTTCGACGGTCGCGTGGAGGGTACGGTGGATGGTCCGGGGCCGGTGGCCTTCCGGGTCAACATCGACTTGGCCGCGTTGCGTCGGGCACGTGCCAATCCGCTCGCCAATCTGGCTTTGTGGGACGACCCGGTGGTCTACGCCGGCGTCTACGCCGGCGACGTCGGCTTGCCCAACGATCTTTGGGCGGGCGATCCGGCGGTCAACCCGTATTCGGGGGCGCGTCAGATCGTTCGCCGGATCGACGACTACCTCGCCCGAGGGATTTATGCGCGGGCGGAAGACGACGCGCGCCTGACGGTGCCCGACGCCATTTAGGCCGGGCGCCGCCCTGAGGTACATTATCCGCATGACACACTCATCCGGATCCATGACGGCGCGGCGTGACTTCCTCAAACTTTCGGGGATCGTCGGCGGCGGGTTCGTGCTCGGCATTTCGTTTGCGGATGCGGCCGATGGGCCCGTCGCAAACGCGGCCTTCGAGCCGAACGCCTTCCTGCAGATTTCGCGCGACGGCATCACCATCATGGCGACGCAGCCCGAAATCGGGCAAGGCGTCAAAACCGCGATGCCGATGATCCTCGCCGAGGAGCTCGACGTCGCGTGGGCGGATGTGCGCATCGTCCAGTCGCCCATCGACGCCAAGCGCTACGGCATGCAGTTCGCCGGTGGTTCGACGGCGACTCCGCGCTGCTGGGATCCGTTGCGCAAAGCCGGTGCGACGGCGCGCGTGATGCTGATGCAGGCGGCCGCACAACGCTGGAACGTGCCGCTGACCGAATGTCGCACCGAAGCCGGCGCCGTGATTCACGAATCCGGGAAGACTTTGCGATACGTCGAACTCGCCGAGGCCGCCGCGCGACTGCCGGTGCCGGCGCCGGACACCGTGAGTCTCAAAAATCGCAGTGCGTACAAATTGCTGGGCACGCGCGTGCCCGGGGTCGACACGCCGCGCATCGTGCGCGGCGAACCCTTGTTCGCGATCGATACCGTGTTGCCCGAGATGGTGTACGCGGTATACGTCAAAGGCGAGGCGATCGGCGCGAAACCGATCAGCGCGAACGTGGACGAGCTGCGTCGTCTGCCCGGTGTGATCGACGTTTTTTTGATCGAAGGCAATGGCGATCTCGCCGAACTCAAGCCTGGCGTGGCCATCATCGCGCGCAGCACCTGGGCCGCGTTCAAGGCGCGCAAGTCGCTGCGCGTCACCTGGGACGACGCGGGTGCATCGACGGACGACTGGGAACAAGCGAAGAAGGCGGCGGCTGCGCGCGCGGGCACGCTCGAAACCGTCACCGACCGTGGCGAAGTCGATCGGGCGCTGGCGAGCGCGCATCGCGTGGTCAGCGCCGATTATCGCTACGCATTTTTGTCGCATGCGCAATTGGAGCCGCACAGCGTCACGGCGCGCATGAATGCCGACGGCGGCATCGAGCTTTGGGCGCCGATGCAGATGCCGCAACGTGCGATCCCGATGGTTGCCAAGTTGCTCGCCATCCCCGAGTCCGCAGTCACGTTGCACCAGATGCGCGTGGGCGGAGGTTTCGGTCGCAGGTTGATGAACGATTTCTGCTGCGAAGCGGCGGCGATAGCCCGGCGTATCAAAACGCCGGTGAAACTGCAGTGGACGCGCGAAGACGACATGCGCAACGACTTCCTGCGGGCCGGCGGCTTTCATTCGCTCAAGGGCGGTCTCGATGCGTCGGGCAGGCCGATCGTCTGGCAGAACCACTTCGTGACATTCACCGCCGATGGCAAAAAGCCGGTCACCGGAGGTGATTTGAAGGCCGAAGCGGATTTGTCGCAACTCATTGCGAATTTCCGGCTCACGCGCACGCAGTTGCCGTGGCTGTCGCCCTGCGGTCCGTGGCGCGCACCGGGATCCAACGTCTTCGCCTTCGCGCTGCAAAGTTTTCTGCATGAAATGTCGGTCGCCGCAGGCCGCGATCACTTGTCGTTCCTGCTCGATCTGCTCGGCGAGTCGCGGTGGCTCGTCGACGGCAACCGCAACGCGCTGCACACCGGGCGTGCGGCCGCCGTTCTCAAACTCGCCGCCGACAAGGGCGGGTGGGGGCGACGTCTACCGAAAGGTCGCGGTTTGGGGTTGGCGTTCTATTTCAGTCATGCGGGGCACGTCGCCGAAGTGGCTGAAGTATCCGTCGATGCCCGCAAGAGAATTCGAGTGCACAAAGTGACGGTCGCGGCCGACGTCGGTCCCGTGATCAATTTATCCGGCGCCGAAGCGCAATGTCAGGGCTCCGTCGTCGACGGTTTGAGCGCGATGGCTGCACAAAGACTTACGCACGTGCGCGGGCGCGTGGTCGAGACCAACTTCGATCGCTATCCTCTGCTGCGGATGTCGGCTGCGCCTTCGGTCGACGTGCACTTCGTGGCGAGCGATTTCGCACCGACCGGTCTCGGCGAACCTGCGCTACCGCCGCTCGCGCCGGCAATTTGCAACGCGGTCTTTGCCGCGACGGGGCAGCGCATCCGCAGCTTGCCCATCGCCGAAGAGGGATATTCGATCGTTTGACCGAGGATCGCGATGCGCACGATCTCCGCCAGCCTTTTTTCGTTGCTGCTCGTCACGTCGGCGAGCGCGGCACCGATCTTCGTTGCCGATTACAAATCGGATGCGGATGCGGTCGTCTACGTCACGAAATACAAATCCGAAGCCAACTGCATCGTTTATGAGTCGCGCTACAAGTCCGAGACGGGCCCGGGCGTTTGGTTCTTCACGCAATACAAGTCCGAGGCGCGCGCTTCGATTTTCTACACGCGTTACAAATCCGAGGCGGACTTGGTGGTTTTCTTCACGCCGTACAAATCGGAAGCTCGTTGCCGCTATTGATCGTGCCGCGACATGACGCGCCGCGTCCGGGGCTAGTCAGCAAGGGTCCTTCCGTCTACAGTCGGCCACCGGGGAACACAGTCAGCATAGCCACGGCGGCGTCGGCCGTCGGGCTTTCATGCTTTGCAGAGGGGGTCATCGATGTCTTTCAAGAAACCGTTGTCGTATTTGGTTGCGGCGGCCGTGACGGTCGCGATCACGTTGCCGGTGTCCGAGTCGCGTGCACAAGGCGCGAACGAAGAGCTGAAGCTCGAAGAGGTGACCGTCACCGCGCGTAAACGCGAAGAGAGTTTGCAGGACGTGCCGCTGTCGATCACGGCGTTCTCTGCGGACGCCATCGAAAAGGCGAACATCTACGACGTGCGCGATGTCGTGCGCCTCTCGCCGAACGTCGTGCTGCAAACGACGGGCGGCAACGGTACGGGACGTTTCATGCCGAACTTGACCTTCCGCGGTCTGCAACCTTCGGTTCCGCTGCCGCGTTCGCAAACCGGCGCGGTGTTCGTCGACGGCAACTACGTGTTGGGCGGCGTGAACGCGATCAACACCAACGACGTCGAGCGCATCGAAGTGCTGCGTGGTCCGCAGAACACCTATTTCGGCCGCAACACGTTCGCCGGCGCGATCAACTTCATCACGCGCAACCCTGGCCAGGAGATCAAGGCCAAAGTCGATCTGCAAACGAGCGAACGCGCGAACAATTCCATCAACGGCAGCATCGAAGGGCCGCTGGCCGACTGGTTGAGCGGTCGGTTGCAAGTGTCCTCGCGCGACAAGCGTGGCCACTACCAGGCACTCGATGGCGGCCGTCTGGGTGACGAGGGTTCGAGCTCCTATGCTGCAACGCTGTTCGCCAAGCCCTCCGAGAAGATGTGGTGGCGCTTGCGTTCGTCGTATCAGCAAGACAGCGACGGTGCGGGTCAGATCATCAACATCATGCCGACAGCGCTCGGTGACACCTGCGGTGCGCGCTTCGTCAACAAGGGCTACAACCTCGCCGGGACCAAGCAAGGCTTCAACATCTCGCTGCCGTATTTCTGCGGCCGCATCCCGACGCTCAAGCAGTTGGGCGAAAGCATCGTCTCGACCAACACCTCGTTGCGGCCGGCGTTGCTCGCCTCGGTCGGCGCGCCGAATGCGTTGGTCGACGCCTTCATCAACAACACGCTCGGCATCGAACTTTGGAACGACGTCCCGAAGCCCAACGGCATCGGTTTGCGTCGCGACATCTTCATGACGAACCTGCAGGGCAACTACGAATTCGAAAACGGCATTTCGATCGGTCTCAATATCGGCTACGACGATACGCGCGCCGGCTTGATTCTCGACTCCGATCGCTCGAACATCGAAACGTCCTTCCAATTCGTGCCGCAAATCACGACTACGCGCAGCTATGAAGTGCGTGTGCGCTCGGCGCAAGACCAGCGCTTGCGTTGGTTGGTGGGTGCCACGCGTTACAGCGGCGATCTCATCAGCAACTTCGGCAACGGCGGATCGGCCGCCTATGAATCGCGCACCTTGCCGACCGCGGCCTACCGAACGGCCGTGCTGTTGTCGCAGAACAATGCGCGCAACCCGTATGCCGCCGCGGAAAAAGCGACGGTCAGCGCGGCCTATGCGGCGATCGATTTCGACGTGCTCGAGAATCTGACGGTTACGGCCGAAACCCGCTATCAGCGTGACCAGTCGGTCACCGGCCGCGTGTTTTTGCCGACGTTCCCGACGCCGCCCACGAAGTTGTCCTTCAATGACACCTTGCCGCGCGTGATCGTGAACTTCAAACCCGATGCCGAATGGAACCTGTACGCCAGCTATTCGAAGGGCGTGTTGCCGGGTACCGAAAACACCGGCTATACCTCGCGCACGCCGTATCAGCAGGATTTGATTCGTCAGCAAGTGCCGAACGTGCAGACGATCCTGGGCTCGGACAAGCTCGACGATTTCGAGATCGGCAGCAAGCAGACGCTGCTCGATGGTCGGCTGCGATACAGCGTCGCGCTGTATTCCATGAAGTGGCAGAACATCAAAGGCAGCACGCCCTTGATTCTGCCGCGCACCTCCGAGACCAACGCGACGCCGCTCACCTTGCCGGGCGTCACGATCTCCGGCAGCGCGAAGTTTCGCGGCATCGAAATCGAAGGCGGCGCGCTGCTCACCAGCAACTGGGACGTCGGTGGCGGCATCGCTTACCAGCATGGCGAATTCACCGACTGGTTCGAAGCGGGCTTGATTCGCGAGCTGGCGGGCGGCCAATCGCCGGGGTCCGTCGCGGGCGATCCGCGATTCGGTGCAGTCCAGTGGAAGGGCAATTCTTTGCAGCGTCAACCGGACATCACCGGCAACCTCAACAGCACCTATCGCGGCGTGATCGGTTCCGAGTGGCGCTGGGCGGTACGCGGCGAGCTGGCCTACACCGGCCGCGCCTGGGACAGCACGGCGAACATCGTCCAGACGGACGCTTTCTATCGTGCCAACGCGCGCGTGTCGTTCGAGAAGGGTCCGCTCGGCATCGAGCTGTACGTGACCAATTTGTTCGACGACAAGAGTTGGGATATGGCGTACCGCACCTCGGTACCCGATCCGCGCAACTCCACCGCGACGATCTTGCCGCTCGGCAATTCGGGCGTGCCGCAGGGCTTCGCAGTGCTCGCGCCGGACAAGCGCGACATCGGTCTTCGTCTGCGTTACGAATTCTGATCTCGCGACTCGTGTCGTCAACTATGACCACGGCTGCCACGGGCGCGATCCATGAGATCGCGCCTGTGGCGCATTCGGTGCTCGAGGCCGACTATCTCGCGCGTGAAGTGGAGCGGCGCTATGACATCGCAGGGCCCGTGAAGGCCTTTCTGCTCTACCGCGGCATGAACGACGTCTACATCATCCAGTCGCGCGATCGTCGGCAGGCGTTGCGGGTGTGGCGCAAGACCTGGCGGCCGGTCGACGTCGTCGCGGACGAGCTGCACTTCCTCGAATTTCTCAAAGCGCGCGGTTTCCCCGCGTCGGCGGGCGTGCACGCGCGCGACGGCAGTCTCTATTTCAAGGTCGAATCGCCCGAAGGGCCGCGCGCGGTCGCGCTCTACGAATGGGCACCGGGACGCAAATTCGGCGATTGTTTGAGCGTGCCGATCGCCGAGAAGATCGGCGCGGCGTTCGCACGGATGCATTTGCTCGGTCTCGAGTGGAATGCCGACAAACCTTTGACCAGCGATCAGATCGTCGAATTCAAAGTCAACGTGCCGGCGCTGCTCGAGTTCTGTTACGACCGTCCGGACGACCTGCGCGATTATCCGGTGATTGCGGCGCGGCTCGAGAACGCGCTGCTCGAGTTGCGCAATCGAGACGTTCCGGTGGGCATCTGCCATCGCGATTTTCATCCGAGCAACGTTCACGTCACCGACGACGGGCAGATCATGCTGCTCGACTTCGACGGTACGGGCGTCGACTACTTCATGCAGGATGTGCAGAACTACATTTGGGGCAATCTGTTCTACGGATTCGATCCCAAGTACGGCGTAGCGTTCGAGCGCGGATATGCGACCGTGCGGCCGTTCACCGCCGAAGAGTTGCGGCACAAAGAACTGTTCCTGCTTGCCAAGACGTTCCGGTTGGTGGCGGGCATGGCGCACAGTTCGGCGAGCGTCGGACGTGGCACGCTGCGGTTTCGCAGCATGGACTGGTTGGGCGGCTACATCCGGGATCGCGCGAGGCCACTCGGGTTGTTGCCTTGAGCGCGCACGGCGAATATCCCGATCGCCGACGCGCGTGGTGGATGGTCGTCGTGCTCGCGCTCGCCGGGGTGGTGTCGGTCCTCGATCGCACCATCCTCAATGTCATCGTCGATCCGGTGCGGGCGGATCTCGGGCTCTCCGACGTCGAAATCAGTTTGCTGCAGGGGCTCGCGTTCGGCTTGTTCTACGCGACCGTCGGTCTGCCGCTCGGTTTGACGGTCGATCGTTATTCCCGGCGCCTCGTCGTGATTGCGGGTATCACGGTGTGGAGCCTCGCGACGCTGTATTCGGGCTTCGCGCGCAACTTCGGAGAATTGTTCGCCGCACGCCTGCTCGTCGGACTCGGTGAAGCGGCCCTCTCGCCGGCCGCGATTTCTTTGATCGCCGACCTGTTTCCGCCGACGGCTCGCGGCCGACCGATCAGTCTGTTTCTGATGGGGCAGGCCGCCGCAAACGGGCTCGGAATCTCGATCACGAGCTTCATCACCGACGCGGCCGCCGGTGGCGCGTTTTCGGCCGTACCGATCATGGGGGCGCTGGCGCCGTGGCGCACGGTGTTCATCGTGTGCGGTCTGGCGGGCTTCGTGGTGGTGATCGGTCTGTTGCCGACGCGCGAGCCGATACGCCGCGTCGCGGGGCCGCCGGTCGGCGCGTTGGTGCAAACACGCGCTGCCATCGGTTTTTTCAGGCAACACGCCGGTGTATTCGTGCCGCTGTATTTGGGCTTCGCCGTGTGCTTTTTGGCGAACTACGGCGCCGCGGCGTGGAATCCGACCATGCTCATGCGCGCGTATGGCGTGACCCGCGCGGAGTTGGGTGCGGTGCTCGGGCCGTTGATGTTCGCCTTCTCGCTGCTCGGTCCTTTGCTCGGCGGATTGCTGGTCGATGCCGTCATGCGGCGCGGTGACAATCTCGCGCGATTCGGCATCCTGGTGGCGGCGCCGTTGTTCATCGTGCCCGCCGGTGTGGCTGCGCTGGCGCCTAACTCGACGCTGGCCATGATACTGATTGCGACCAGCCCCGCGGCGGTGGCGGTGATCGGCACGACGACGCTGGCGTTGTTGCAGTCGATGGTGGAGCCCGGGATGCGCGGGGTTGCCGTTGCCTTGACGGGGCTGCTCAATACCGTGATCGGCGCGACCACCGGCCCTTTGCTGATTTCTTTGCTGACGGAGCGCGTCTATGGCGATCCGCGCATGGTGGGCATGGCCATCATCAGCGTCGTCGTACCCTCTTTGCTGCTCGCCAGCGGCTTGTACTGGTTGACGCGGCAGCAGGTCCGCAAAGAGGTTGCGGCGCGCTCGGCGCCCGCGAGCCTGCTGGCAGAAATTGATGCACTTTCCGGAAAGCGTACCCATGACTGACAAAGCACAACGACTCGATGCATGGTTCGATCAGCGTTGGGACTTGATCGTGGTCGGCGCAGGCGCCGCCGGTTTGACGGCCGCCACGTTCGCCGGACAAAGAAATCTGCGGGTGCTGCTGATCGAAGCATCGACGGAGCTCGGTGGCACGCTGCTCGTCGCGCACGGGCAAGTGAGCGCCGCAGGTACGAAGTTGCAGGCGCAAAAAGGCATCGTCGATTCGCCCGAGGCGCATTTCGAAGAAGCGCTCAAGATCAGCAAGGGCACGATCGACGCCGATCTCGCGCGACTGGCGATTTTCAATGCCGGCAAGACCTTCGATTGGTTGATGGACAATGGCTACGAAGTGTTGCCGCAGTGTCCGGCACTCTCGAGTGCGCACGAGCCGTATTCGGTGGCGCGATACTATTGGTCGGCCGATCTCGGGCGCGGCATGGCGCGCGTGCTCGTCAAAACGGTGCGTGAACAAATCGAGCGCGGGACGGTGACCGTGCAACTTCGAACCCGCATGACGAGGCTTTTGCAAGATGCGAGCGGCGCCGTGGTCGGCGTCGAAACCGAGGGCGAGGCGGGTGATCGTCACACCGTTGCCGGGAACAGCGTGCTGCTGGCCTCCGGCGGATACGCCGCCAATCCCGAGTTGTTCGAGCGCTTGGTCGGCGTCCCGTTGTACGTGCGTGCAGCGTACGCGCATTGCCAGGGCGCGGGACTCGAACTCGGCGTCGAAGCGGGCGGATATCTCCGTGGGCGCGAGAAATATTTGAGCAACTTCGGCTGGTTGCTCGAAGACGATCATTTTCCGAGTGCGATCATCGGTCGCGTCAACACCTATCCGAACGAGCGCCCGCCGTGGGAAATCTACGTGAACATGGCGGGTCGCCGCTTCATACGCGAGGATGAGCCGAGCGTCGACGTGCGCGAGCATGTGCTGCGCGAGCAGCCGGAATTGCGGTACTGGGTGGTGTTCGACGAGTCCATTTTCGAACGTGCGCCGCCCATCGTGTACAACTGGACTCGCGAGGCGATGCGTGACGCGTTCGGCAGAAAATTCGCCTTCATCAAAGCCGACACGCTCGCCGAGCTCGCGCGTGCGATGGGCGTCGACGCGGCTGCATTCTGCAGCACGGTCGAAGCGTACAACGCGGGTGTGGCGGGCGGGCACGACGCCTTCGGGCGCGTCCACATGCCCGCGCAGATCGCGAACGGGCCTTTTTACGCGATTCGACAGCAGGGCGGCTCGGTCACCTCGACGGTCGGTCTT
>Ga0214921_10002237_pt1 | contig 31718 bp, 35 predicted proteins | sample LL1505_MetaG_FD_177992 | JGI IMG/M metagenome (GOLD analysis project Ga0214921, IMG submission 177992) | Freshwater microbial communities from Lake Lanier, Atlanta, Georgia, United States - LL-1505 | ecosystem: Environmental > Aquatic > Freshwater > Lake | place: USA: Georgia | collected... | reverse complement strand
TTTAACCTTGTAGAATATATTTCATTTAATAATAAATTTATCTCTAAATTCATTTACATTCTTGTAGGATTGTCAGCAGTATTTCTATTTGCACAGAGGAATATGAGACTTCCTTTTTTAGGAAACACTGTCATGCCAACATCGGTTTTCCAACCTATGCAACCAGCAGATGCCACATTAGCACTTAAAATTGATACTCCAGATGATAAGATAGAAAAACTAGTTTACTGGGCTTCAATTAAAGAAGCAGACAATCCTTGGGATGCTTATAATAAATTTGAGAATGCTGGAGTTGCGTTGGTAAATGATAAGAAAACAGAAATAAATATAAAATGTCCTAAATCGTATAAGGTAGGATACTTTAAGAAAGAACTTCCAAAACACGTTCATTATAGATTTATTTATAAGAATGGATGGGTGTCTGAAGTTAAGACTAAAAAAATAACCGAATGTTGATGTTTCGTTCTTGACACCATTTAATAAATGCGCAAAATGCAATGAGAAATATGATTTGTTTTTCTATTTTTTTATAAAGTTTTCTTTCGTAGTAGTCATCTAGTATACCACTTTTTTTAAGAGGAACCACTTTGGACATCTTTAATTATTGAGATTTAAAAATTTAATACAATAAATAATTCAAAAGATGAGAGTTATTCTTGATTTAGATACTTTAAAATCCATTAAATACGGTATTGTATATGTGGCTTTCAGTTATGACAAACACTGGTATGATTATTTGGATAAGTTAGAACAAAAAGCAGAAGTTGTCAAAGTGTTTGGTTATTATGATACTCTCTTGAGACATCTTGGGTTGCACGTTTCCAATAGATATATCAATCCTGTTCTCGTTTGGATTTATGATGGAGTTCCTGTATGTTTTATTCAAGATGCAGATTTGAAAACGATTCATCGCATTACCAATAACTACATTCACCAATAATTTATTTTATAATAAAATAAATTATACTCTAAGTTTTTCTACATCGATAACATGATCAAATATTCCTGTATTTGCTTGATGTAAAGTTACCAATACAAGTTTGTTACTCAGATTGGCTTTTATAACATCTACAATATCTTCCACGAGTTCGGAATTAAGACTAGATAGACATTCATCTAAAAGTAAAATATTGGAATTAGTAAGGTTATTAAACGCTAAGAAAATCACTAGTAAACATCTATCAAATTCTCCTCCACTAAGCGCATCCAAAGAAACTTTTTCTCCGTTTTGATAAATTTCAATATCAATTCCAGTCTTTTTATCACCTTTAGCAGTTTCTTTATAGGGTGTGAGTTGCATTTGAAAATCAGAAAAAAACAAATCAGTGTATTGTTTAATATTGAAATTAATGTTATCAATGGTATTAGATATGGCTATGGTTTCAGAGTCAGTAAGAATTTTCAAGAATTTTTCAGCAGTGTTTAGAGAACGGATAAACACTTCTTCTTCCTTAATACAAAACTCAATTTGTTTTTTAAGAGATTCGTATCTTTGTAGTTCTTTTAAGTAGGTATTATAGATAAGTATTGCTTTTTCAAGTTCGATGTGTTCTTGTTCTTTTATTTTTAATACATCAATTTCTCCACAACAAGTATTATACTCATTTTTTATTGTTTCATATAAATCATAATCAAAGTGAGAGTTGACTGATGGATTAAGATCTTTAAGTTTTTTGAGTGCATCATTTTTCTGTTTCATATACATCTTTAATTTCACTTTTTCTTTTTCAGTTAGTTTATTAGCGTATTCGAATATATCTAGTATGGTTTCTTTATCAATATCCAATAAGTCATTCCAAGAGGAAAATTCTTCCATGTCAAAATCGTCAGAAACAAGTTTAGAAAACACTGAAAATTCAATCTCAAATTTTACATCTAAGACAGGTTCAAATATAGAAGATAACTCTTTTTCTAAAATTTGTAAATTTTTTTCGTATTCTAGGATATTGGTTTGAATAGATTTTTGAGTATTAATAGAAGTCTGAAATTCATCATAGAATGTTTTAAAATTATCAATTTGAAGGTATACAGTAAGTTCAGGAATGTAATTTTCCATTTCACTAAAAGTTTGAATACTTTTTCTTAAAGAGTCTGTTTGTTTCTGTAAATCTATATTTTCATTATTAATTTTTTCAATAAGATAAGTAGCGTTGTTTTTCTCTTCTAAAAGTTTGCTTTCTTCCTCGTGATTATAAAGACAAATGTCGGATTTTATTATAGATAAAGAAGTTTTACAAGAAGGACAATACAGTCTCTTCTTAGGATTGTAATTCAGTTTTTGACTTTGTTCAAATTTTGAGTTTGTATTTTCTTCGATTTTTTTTTCTAATTTTTGAAGATCAGATTTGTATAAAAAAATAATTTTTTTAATATTTTCTTCTGTAAAATATAAAGGACTTGTTTGTAGTAGTTGTTTGTATGTCTCAAAATTTTTATGTAAAGTATGAATTTTGTTGTATATTTTTTGTTCTTCTTCTGTGTATATAATCTTTTCAGTTTTTTCTTTCACATCTTTTAGGTCTTCAATCTTTTTCTTAACCACAGATAATTGTTCAAGTTTATTCTTTTTTTGTTGTTGTATTTTCTCCAAGTTAATAAAATACTTTTTAAAATAATCATGAAGGTAAGTAATACACTTGTAAATATCAGTTTTTTCTTCTATTTCTTTAATTTTTTCGTCTAATTCCAAGGTTTCTTTTTGTGTTTGAGTATATAGTCTTTCGTTCTTTTCTTTATCTAGGACTTTTTCTTCATGTATTTTTTTTTCTTTTTCTAATTTTTCTAGTTTAATAATAAGTTCATTTTTTGAACATAAATATTGTTGAAGTTTAAGTTTAGTTTGTTCGCGTGTTTCCATTTCAATTTTTAGTTTATCTCCTAGAGGATTTTTTATTTCTACAGGTTCTTGGTGTGAAGAAAGTTGGTTTTTCAAGATTCTAATTTCGTTGGATTTATCATTAACAAGGTTTTTTCTCTCTTTAATTTTAGTCTTTACTTTATCTTTAAGTTCAGACACATTAATATTTCTCAGAGCAATCGAATTAAAAAATTCAAGTTTGTTTTGAAGAGACATATTTAGGAAGCTATCAATGGATTTTTGGGCTATATAGGAGGTTACATTAAAATATTGTCCGTAAGTTTTATATATTATATTCTGTGCAACTTCGTCTTCATATTTATTATTTTCATATTCTAATATTAAATGCGTAGGGTTCTTTGTTCTAGTTATTATCATATTACTATACTCTAATTTTACACTGCACTTCTTTTCTCCATACATAATACATTTATTCTCCTTGCCCGTGATAGCAAAATGTATAGCTTTTAGAATGGTTGTTTTCCCTATACCAGAGGTGCCGTATAGGAGAACTATACCTGTATCAGGTAGTTCTAAAGTGACATTTTTGTAGCAGCGAAAATTCTGCAAATATAATTTCATTTTATAAATATAAATAAATGATTATTTAATTTATTTATATTTTCATTTATTTAAAGATGAGTATCGACGCAAAAATTTTAGAAAGTTATAATTCTTACCTCAAGAATTTGATTCCTGAGAGTATAAACAATGCGAAATTACATGACATAAATTTAGAAGAATTTAAAGATTTTATTAAAGATATGCTGATGACTAGAGCGGGTTTATCAGAGTATAATGCCGAAAATTATGTGTCTTTACAATCACTGGAATCGTTTATCACATCTGTCACTCATTTCAGTGTAGACCCATTTAACAATTATGAATATATGGAAACAGTAGGCGATTCTACATTGAACAATATCTTTGTATGGATATATTTCAAATATATAGATAAGAAGGCACCCGATTTGAATATTACAAGAAAAGTTTATACAATGAGTAAACTTAAATCTACTGGTGTTAGTAAACAATCTTACGCTAAAATGTGCGACTTGATTGGACTTACAAAATTCATAAGATACAAAGAGTTAAAATACAAAGAGAAGGAAAGCGTGAAACAAATCATAATGGATGATAGTATGAAGGAAGATGTATTTGAGGCATTTTTTGGATGTATGTGTATGTTATTTGATAGTGTAGAGGAAGTTAATTGCGGATATAATATTGTATCTTATATAATTAATAACTTGGTGGAAGAGCATAAAATATTGGAAAATATTTCTATAAGACCTGAAGACTTGGAAGATCCAAATACCATGATTAAAGAAATATACGATTCATTGAAAAACATAAGCAAAGAAAATACATATGAAATAATTAATGAAGGTAAAGAAGACCCTCAAAATCCAATGATTCGTGCAAAACTTGTGTTGAATTATGTTAATAATGATAATAAGGAGACAACTGTATTTACAGACTATGGACTAAATATGAAAGAGTTGAGGAAAAAATTATCAAAGAAAGCACTTGAATATTTGAGTCTAAAATATAATGTGAGATGGGAGTATAAGAATAAATCTGGAAATTAAATATATTTTATAAAATATATTTAATATGAGTTGTTTGTTTCATTCATTTTCAAAATTTATAGGGAAAGATCATTTTGAAATTAGGAAAGAAATTTGTGATTATTTACAAGAGGATAATGTATTATTTGATAACTTAACAATTAGTGATATTGCAGAATTCGAAGGTATTAGTAAAGAGCAGTATATTAATGATATGAGACAACATCATACTTGGGGTGGTGCTCCAGAAATTAAGGCATTTTGCGAACTTTATAATATAGGTGTAAAAGTATTAGTTATACATGACAATAAAGAAATAGAGTTTATACCTAAGACTCAAACAAAAATTATAAAGATAAGTTGGAATGGAGGTCATTTTGAACCGTTATAATTTAACATAATTTATCAATATCTCTTATACTTTTAAGAGCATCTTCTTTAGATAAATATTCGTTATTAGTCTTGGCACTTTCTTTTAAGTTTTCAATGTATTTTTTTGTATAATCAAAAAACTTTGTTTTATCTTCATACTTTTTTAAGTTTTCTTTAGTTTCAGGTTTTTGTTCACTTTTGTAAGATCTGCTAGTTGAGATAAAAGTAGACCACTCACGTATGGCAACTATAGATGCTAATTCATAATCGTCAAAATCTTCAGAATATTTTGTAAATAAAATATACCTTAATGCATGCATTATTGAATCAATAGGTGAATCAACTAAAGCATTTTTATTATCACAAAATTTAAGTTTATATTTTGTAATTGGTAATAAATTTTCAATCATTTGTCTAGACACAGTATTAGTATTATAGTCTGTATCATCTACATATTTTTGTGTAAAATATTCATCAAATATTTTTTCGTAATTCTTTTTAGTTGAAATATAGTTTGAATATACATACCAAACTAAAACTGCTACAATCAACAAAATTCCAATACCAATTATTAATCTTCTTTCCATTTATAAAATTAAATGATTTTTTTTTATTTTTTTTAATATATTTTATCCTTTAAGTGAAAACAATTTCTTGAACTAAATTTTCAGAATGTCTGCCAGCGATTTCTCCACTGTTATTAGCAACATTGTTGCCGATGATATGATGAACCATTTCAAAGACTTGATGAAGAGAATCCTGTTCTCTTTCACTACCGAGTTGTCTAAGACCCACAAAATCTCTATTGAGGAAGTAGTATCAATTTGGAACAAGGCACTTCCCCATTTAGCTTATGAGATTCATATCCCCAATCAAAACAAAGTAAAAAAATCTGATAAAGATGATGAAAAAGAACATAAAGAAGTTGATGAAAAAGAACATAAAGAAGTTGATTGCGAAAAAGAGTGTAAGTGTCAGTTTGTGTTGACTAGAGGTAAAAATAAAGGTGAATCTTGCGGAAAGAAAACAGTTAAAGATTCTGATTTTTGTGTTACTCATAACAAAAAAGCATCTGTTCAAAAAGATGAAGATTCTCAAAAAGTAGAGAAAGAAGTAGAAAAAGAGAAAGAAGTAGAAAAAGTGAGTAAAGATGATGAACATGTATGTAAATATGTTCTGACTAGAGGTAAAAATAAAGGTGAAAAATGTAAAAAGAAAGTTTTAAAAAATGGTCACTACTGTGCCACTCATAACAAAGAAAATAATGAACAATCAGAAGAGAAAGAAGAAAAAGTAGTTGAAGAGAAAGAGGAGGAAAAAGTAGTTGAAAAGAAAGAGGAAGAAAAAGTAGTTGAAGAGAAAAAAGAAAAAGTAGTTGAAAAGAAAGAGGAAGAAAAAGTAGTTGAAGAGAAAGAAGAAAAGAAGGAGAAAGTAGTTGAAAAGAAGGAAGAAAAGGAGAAGGATTTGAAAACAAAAGTAGATGCTTTAGAAACCAAGTTAAAAATTGCAGAAATGAAAAAACAAGAAGATTTAAAGTTGAAATCTATTCAAACTGAAAAAAATAACATTGGTCAAGAGATGGCAAAAAAACTCTTAGAACAAGTAAAAAACAATGAACCGAAACAAACAGATGAAGATGATAATTTGACTTATGATAAGGTTAAAAAACAAATGTTTATTTCTTGCAAGTTAAATGATGATAATGAATTAGAATGCAAAGTATCTAAGACAAACTTAGAAAAACTCATAAATTCCAAAATATCTTCAGAAGAAGAATTTTTTGACGCAACAATCAATATATTCCCTAAAGGTATGAACATTTTTTATACTGAAAATGACGAGAAGGTTCAAAAGAAGATTCTCAAGTTGAGATTTAAGAACTTCCATAGTGTAATCTATGACTACCTTGAAGAGTAAATTAATTAAATATATTAATTACATATCTATCTATTATTATATAATGGAAAGTTGCAGGTATTATAAACTTAAATGATTTTATATAAATATAAAATCATTACAACTTAAAAATGTGTTCTACCTTCATTTATTCAAAAACAAGGATGGTGTTAGACACATTTTCAAAATAAATGAATTTTTTTTTGAAATTTTATTTAAAATTATCTTGCTTCAAAATGACCACTTACGACTGTATTTCTGCTGAACATTTTGTCCAACTCTACAGAACTTTGCCTGCACGAAGACGAGCGGTTCTGTTCTTGAGTGATAATTACTATCTTGTGACAAAAAAGAAGTACATTTCCCTTTCTCCTATGGATGATTTTAACTATACATATGTTCATGATGATTATGACCAAACTATGTTATCAATGATCAATGTTTTACGTATGAACGAGAATGAAGATACTCTTGCGGAAGAAATAGGAGACTATGTTTTTCTGTGTCATTATTTGTCACTTTATAAAGATATGTATGATATACTTGTAAAAATAATTTCTTGGAAACCAAGAATGAACATTTATAACTCATTGGAAGAAATTCTTGAAGAACAGAGAACAAACAACTCAAAAATGGTGTACGTTTGCACTCCATTGTGTCGATACATGTCGGAAAACATATCTACATTTATAGTATGACACAAATACAAATAAACACAAATACAAATAAACACAAATTATATAGTATATACTATATAATTTCAATATGAATTTAGTCTTATAATATCATTTCTAAAATAAATGTCTATAAATTTCTGTTTCTACATTATTCACATAAAGTTTATTTCCGCAACAAGCATTAAACCTATGAGTTACAGCTGAATTATTATAGTTAGTTGTTAAGTATAAAGACATTTTTGTAATTTCGTCTAAGACTTCTACTTGTATTACTTCTGTAAATTTATTAACACATTTACTTGTAACACCATTTTCATTATACCTATAAAGAACATAGTAATTATTTCTCTTGTATAGTTCTACAATCTCTCTTGTATCAGTTGACCTTACACTGAATATTTTTTGATAATTCCCGTTGTTAAAAGGTACATAGGCTGCCATTTAAATTATATAGTTATAATACTATATAATTTTTTTTTATAATCCTTCCACTTAATTAATTAAATGAAATACAGTTTAAAATAAAAATACAAATTATAAAAAATGAATTCTAAAGTTATCATCTCTTTAGAAGGCAATATTGGAGCAGGTAAATCAACTTTAACTCATATACTATCAAATGAGTTATGTGATGTAGAATTTATAGATGAACCTGTATCTGACTGGTTAAATATTATGGACAGAAATGATAAAAATTTGTTAGAGTATTTTTACCAAGACAAAAAACGCTGGGCATATACATTTCAAAGTGTAGCATACATTACCCGCCTTAAAAATATTCTTAATTCAACTAGTTCAACTATTATTTCTGATAGGTCATTAGAATGCGATTATCAAACTTTTGCTAAAATGCTAAGAGATGACGGGTATTTGGATGATATTGAATGGGAAGCATATATGCACTGGAAATCATTGTATACAGATTTTATGGGGAAAAATATTAAAAGGTATTACATCTACCTAAAGTGTAGACCAGAAGTTGCTATATCAAGAATTTCAAAGAGAAATAGAGAGGAAGAAAGAACTATAAGTATTGATTATATAAACAAATTACACAATTACCATGAGTCTTGGTTAAGCAGTGAAGATAATGTGTTTGTGTTTGATGTAAACGAAGATTTTGTAAATGATAAAGAGAGGATATCTGAATTAAAAGATTGGATTAAGAGTATAAAAATATAATTTAAATTAATTTAAATTATATTACATTTTATTAAAGATGACTTTATGCTCAGACATTAAAAAATTAGATGACTGTAAAAAAAATTATCCTGACTGTGTATGGAACACAGAAGATAATGTATGTCAAGTTGTTAATGAAGTAGAGAGCGACCCAAGAATATATATGACTGTAGAATTCAAAAATATTGGTAAAGTTAAAAACAGAGTATTTTACTTAAATTTATGGAATGATTATCTAAATAAAAAGTTAACTAGGAAAGAATTTACTGAAAAGTATTCAAGATTGTATGAAAACCTGAACAATGATTCGTTTGATATTGTAGTTAAATATATTAGTAGCACTGAAAAATTTAGTTTTCTAAATAAAATTGATGATATATCTGACTATGATATTCTTATACAAGACTTTTATCAAAAATTAAAAGATAAATCTAACAAGGAAGGAGAAAGCATAATTACCTTGTTACAAAAAAATTTACAATTACTAAAAAAAATAAAAAATGGAGATAATGCCCTTCTTAAAATGTTTGATGAAGAAACAAAAAATCTTGTTATAAATAACCCTGAAAAATTTTATAAAAAGTTAGACGAACTTTATAAACAAAAACTTATGCAGTTTAGATTATTTAGTATTTTTCAGGATAGCGTAAAAGATGTCAAACAACTTGAAGAAATTCAATACAAAATTAGAGCATATGTTTATAAGTCACTTGACAAGAAGAGAGAATTAATGAAAATAAAGGAGAAGTTGTCTCCTGAATTTTGGAAAATATTAACAACCCAACCTCTATCAATAGTAAAGGAAAATTTATATGCAAAAAAAGATATTTCTGTATTGAAGAACCCATACCTTTCAAAGTTAAATAGAAGAAGATTGAGAGTGATAAATCCAAATTTAAATGAAATTTTTGTGAAAAATATAGATGAATGTATCTTGATTCACAAATTGAAACCTTGGCTTCCCAAACTCGAAAGAATGAACACTGTTTACTTTATCTCTCATCCCGCTGGTCTCCTCAAAGAGCAAATTCCAGAAGACGAAACAAAATTTTATGGTTCTTTGATTGCCGAAAATATGTATGAACCAACAAACAAATTTTGGGCACTTCACTGTATGGAAAACCATAAGAAAACTTGCAACTACGAAAACTTGATTTTAACCTTTACTGGTGCTAACAAAAAATTTATTCACGGAACTTATAATACAAAAACCAAACAAAAATATATCTTTTGCGAAAAAGACTTTGAAAAAGAGTGCGAATACATGTCTAAAAATAAGGACTCTGATGTACTTCAAAGTTACTTAATGTCTGATATTAACAAAGTCCAGCGTGATTTTATAAGAAATATGTTTACTTATCATAACATTCTTCATATTGAAGAAAAAATTTATGAAAAAAATAAAAACAAAAAATTGTCTGACTATCTCCATGATGTTGCAAAAGTCATTATCTTTTTCAGAAAAGACTATCACTTCTATAACATTTCCGAGGAAACTCGCAAGATGTTGTTAGAGGGATTTTATGATGATATGATGATGTTTATTCCTCTCATCTATGTTCTTTCAGATAAAGACAAAACTATCATGTTGAATTTGTTTGAAACTTCATGCATGAACATAAAAAATGAACTTGCAGTAAATATATATAGCAAAGAAAACTTTAAAAACTTGAGAGTAAAAGACAGATCTTTTTTTGAGTTTGTAAGTTTTTATAACATCTTTGATGAAAATAAAGTTCCTTTGTATAAACAAAAACTTTCTGAAATATGCGACAATAAACAAGACAATTTTTATGTTTTACAAAACGGTCAAATTCAGTGCATAAACTCTTCCAATTATAAATCCTACAACATTGATGCAATCAATAAACACTTCAATTCCAAATATAAAGACTTATTTGATATTATTTATCAAAATATTTATGAACTTATAAAAGAAAATAAAGAGGCATATAAGACAAACCTAGAAATTATTAGAGATAAAAAATTATCAGAAGAAATTGAAACACAAATTTCTAAAGTAGAAAAAGAAATTGATATTACCTTGACAGAAGAAGAAAAGACCAATATATTGTTCAATTTGAACCTCTTCTTCAAAGAGGATTTGAATAGCATTAATAACGATATAATCAAGTTAATCAAAATGGATATCAACAAGTATAAGAAAAAGTATTTTTACGGTAAAGACAAAAACGTTAGTGGACTAAATATTTATGAAGACATTATAACAACTATCAATGAAAAGTATCCTTCTACCAAAAATTACATAATGTTGAATGCTATGGTCGACTTCATCGACTCTTATATCCAAAGTTATACAAGACCAACAGAAGAATTACTAGACGATGATAAAGTGTGTCATGTATGTCAACAAAAACACAAAGAAGCATTCAAGACTGTGCAGGATTTTACTACTGTTTATATTTGTTCTGATAAGTGTCTTTCCAAGTTAGATGATACCCAAAAAGAAAAGAAAAACTTTAAAATCACCCTCATTAAATCCTTAATGGATAAATTGACACAACCTGATGACATCAAAAGATATGCCTTGACTATGTTTAGAAGACAAGATTTTTCAGAAAAAGATTTACTAGACTATCTAAGATATTCTAAACTTATTTTACCTAACAAAAACAAAGAAACAGAATATGCTCTTTATAACCTATGTGATATGTTCAAGATTTCTTACACTAGAACCCAAAACTATATTGAATTTGTAAGAACATATCAAGACCTCTTGTCTAATGCCGACTTTTGGATGCTTTATGAACCCACTTTGAAACAACCTCCTGAGGGTCTCTTGAATATTAACTACATTATTCAATTATGTATAATCAATGTTTTTAATAATAGCAATAACGACCAAATCCTCTCACAAGTAAAGAGATATATACAAAACCATTCACAATACTCTAACGAGCAACTGATCGATTTTATGATTACTTCTAAGTATTGGATTCCTGATATTAAGAACCCCGTTATATTAAGTTCCATCCTTATTCTTTATATCCAAACCAACATTCCAATCCCTGTTAACTTCTTACAGTTGTGGTCTAAACTTTTCAATTCTGATATTTTTACATCCATTGTCAACGGAATTGCTAGATACCCTAACAAACCTGAATTTTTCATTCCAAAGACCAACCTTCCTAGTGTAAACTTGTCTTTATTTAATCCTGTTGATCCTAAGAACAAACAAAGTTTTGATTCTCTAAGTAATAACTTCTACATTGTTAATGACAGTGTTATTAATGGAGAAAACATTAAGAAATACATTCAAGAATACAGTAAAGACTTATATGAGAAGGTTATTGCTCAGAAAAACTTTTCCTTGTCTAAAGAGTCTGTTCAGAAATTTTATAGAAATAAAAAGTTCGTAGAAGTAAGTAATGAGGAATTGAAAAAATATAGAAAAGATAAGAAAATGGTATCTGGTTTAATCACATACTTGAAAGCAATAGTTGATCCTTCCATAAAAGTTTTACCAAACGTCACACTCCCTCCAAACTTTGACGAAATTGCTATGAGAAAAATGATGATTGCTAATAATTATAACTGGGAAAATATAACCAAAGAAGTGAAGAGAATCTTCTCTTTGAATATTCCTCAATCTTTGATTAATATGGCAGTGTTTTATTCTCAGATGTGGAATTTAGTCAAGTATCATATGTATCTTGTAAATGAACAAAAAATTGAAGAAATTAACAGAGAAAAATACTTATCTCAATTCTATAAGAAGAAAGAAGAAGAAAGTATATTTGAAGAAGAAGAGGAAGAGAAAAAGGATGAACTCAGCGTAGATGAAATTACAAAGAGATTCGATGCTTTTATGGAGAAGTTTAACAAGGAGAGAGTAGACTTTATCAATATTGCTGCTTATAGACAAACATCAGAAGTAAGCGACAATGAAATTTTCGAAGAAGAACCTCAAGGTGAAGAAGTTGTGTATGTAGCAGAAGAAGAACAAGTTGAAGAACAAGGAAATGATGAAGCAGGCGAAGAAGAAATTATTTAAATAATATTTACTATATATAAATGTCGATGAAATTATCAAAAAGTTTAATACTAAGATATCCAAACAAACGTCCAGTGTTAGTTTACCCTATTGACAGCACTCAACCAATGATTCAAAAAAATAAGTTTCTTGTAGATACAAGGATGACTATGAGTGAGTTTTTATATAGTATAAAGAAATATATAGTTGTAGATGAAAAAGAAGCGATATTTTTATTCATAAATGATAATATTCTAGTCAAGATGTCAGACTTAGTAATAGAAGTATATGAACAATATAATAAAGATGGATTTTTAAATATTAAATATTCTATTGAAAATACATTTGGATAAAAAATTGAATTTTCTTATATTATATGTAATATAAGAAAAATGAGTTTGTTTAACTTATTCACAACTTTTTCATTTGAAAGTTATAGTAAAGCCATGGAATGGTTTTACAAAAACTATAATATAGATCTATTTGATGGATTAGTTCTATCTTATTTACAAGACAAATTTGAAAATAATGAAATACCCTTAAAAGAAGATTTAGAAAATTATTTCAGTAAACCTACTTGTTTGTGCGAAGATCAATATGACCCAGAAGCACTCAAGACATTAAAAATTGAGTATTTAAGGCGATACGGTACCCTTCTTTCATGTACAGAATTAAACTATGCTGTTCAGTTTTATACATTAAATAAGTCAGTTCCAACGTTAGAAGAATTGAGAGATTATATTTCAAATATTTTAGAGTTTGATAATGACCCAGAAGAATTTCATAAAAAGGATAAAATTCATGTTCCAACTAGTAATTTAGATAAACTATCACCCATAATTAAAGATACATCAGTTGAAGAATTTTGTTCGTTATGTCAAGAACAAATAGGGTTTAACGCATTTTATAAATTACCGCAATGTAATCACTTATTTCATGCAAACAAAGAAAAATGTCTAGAAGACTCTTGTATAATTGACTGGTTGTCTAAACATAAATTTTGTCCTAATTGTAAGACTGAAGTAAAAATTGATTAATCAGTTTCTTCTAAACCTTCGGTTTCTTCGGTTCCTTCGGTTGCTTCTTCAATTCTTTGCAATTGTTCTTCGACATTCATACCTCCTCCCATATTACCCATTAAGTTACCCATATTTCCCATCATTCCCATCATATTTGACATCATATTATTAATCATATTTGAACCTTGTGCACTGGAATTTACTTCTCCAGAAATGTTACCCATCATTCCTTGCACTGAACCCAATAATTTGGCAATGTTTAAATTTCCTGATTGTATCTCAGTATTCATGGTAGAAACCATTTCTGTAAATAAACCTGATTGAAGAAGTTCAGTTGTAGCAGTCATAGGGTCAGAAAATTGCTTATCTTTGAACTGATTTTCAATCTTTGTCATAAAGTTGCTAATGAAATTTTCTTCAGACTTTGTTTCTCCTGATTCTCCTGAAGAGGAAGAGGAAATATTCTTAATTATTTGTTTAATATCATCTGTCTGAAACATATGAAAAGAGATGAGAAGAAGATGTCTCCAAATAATATCTTCAGTCTCTGCATCAGACTTATTAAGAATATCTCTAATTTCAATATATATTTTCTTACTGAAAATAATTCTTTCTTGAATTTGACCTTTATTCTTTGTAATAATACTCTCTTTATTTCTTTTACAGAAATCGTAAAAAATAGAAACTTGTTTTTGTATAGCCAACATATTAGTTACTGGAGTTTTTTCCAACAATCTATTATAAAGAGCAACTGGATGATGAGTTTTTCCATAACTGTCAGACAACTCTTTCACAAAGAGAGAAATACATTGAAATATTTTGAGTGTGTCCATTTTATTTTATATAAGAGTTTCTTTAAACATATTAAAGAAAAAAATATAATATTAATTATGATTGGTCCTGATTTTACAAAATCAACTTACGGTAATACCGCAAAAGTATCTCCCTCAAAAATTCAAAAATCTCTTTCGTTATCTACATTCAACTCTAGTTTCGTCCCATTTTACTTAAAAAGACATTTTAAAACATTCACTTATGCTCCCTTTATTTACGTAAGCGGATTTTCTAATATTGATCTCTATAAATATTTTCCTCATCTCCAAAAACCAGAAAATAAATTAAATATCGACCTTTGTGATACATACGATTTTTCAGTTTTATCAAAAGATAAAATATACAGTATTAGTTTGAGAGAAGATAATTTTGAGACGGATATAATTATTTCTGGTGTAAAAAACACTTGTAATTTTGTTTTAAACGAATTATTTCATTCTCTTAGAGAAAAAACAGGAGCAATAATATTCAGAATTTCAAATTATAAAAACGAAAATACCTTCATTAAGAGTTATTGCGATCTCTTTTTTTGTGATCATAATATAGAAAGTCAAGATATAAGGAATTTTGCTCCTTTGAATTTGATTGTTAACCTTGAAGTAGAAAATAAAAAATTGTGCGTTGATAAAACATTATTAAATTGTGAACTTAAGTGTTTAAATAATTGATTTTTACATTTATAAGAGTAATATTTTATTTTAAAATGTCATTCTTCACTAAAAAAGTAGATACAACTTTTGTTCTCAAGGGTATTAACCCTACTTCGCTTGATAGAAATTACGGTCTCAATGAAATACAAAAAACCATTGAAAAAAATGATAAACCAAAAGCGAACTTGAGTTTACCTGAAAATATTTCATTTGGAAAAAGAAAAAACCAACCTGAAAAAAACATGCAAAATATTACTACACAACTTGAAACATTAGGTATATCTACAGTTCCAAAAGAAGTTCTTAGAACTACATTGCCTTCAAATACAAGTTTAAAATTCAATATAGTCACTACATTTGATAAAAATTTGGACGTGAGAAAAATCAAATGTTTCCATTGCAAACATTATGTTCCAGATAACGATTTACCCCTATCACTTCCTCTTAAATACTTTCCAAAAACTAGATATACAACCCAAAGACATTATTCCCTCATTAATACAAAGGTTGAAAAAAACTCAGAAAATGAAAACATGCTTTTATTTAAAGAAACTTATACTGCTAAACAATACGAAAAATTACAAAACAAAGAAAATATTTCTGAAGAGTATTTTAACTGTGAAGGTGTATTTTGTAGTTTCAATTGTATGTCTTCTTATTGTAGAGAACAAAGTAGTGTCAATATTAAGTATAGAGAATGTTCTATGCTTATGTTATTGATGTATAAAAAATTTTTTGGTAAACTTCCTCATAAACTTCAAGACGCTCCTAATTGGAAATTATTAAAAGATTTTGGAGGTCATTTAACCATTGAAGAATTTAGAAAATCTTTTCAAACTGTTAAATATAGTGATAATAATAGATACTTAATAAGAATAGTTCCTCAAATGTTTGAAGAAATAAAACTTGTTTAAAATATTTATAAATAAATAATAAAATGGAATACAGTGAAGATGAAATTATAGAATTAATGCCAGAAGTTGGTATTGCACTTAAAAAAATAAAAGATGAATATGCTGATACTAGATGGATATACTACACTGAAATTTTTACGAAACTAAGGTTTACCTTCAAAAAACCTGAAAAAGAATTGTTGACTGGTATTCTTGTTAGTAATAAAGGCGATTTAATAATTAGAAATGAACTAAATTGGATACATATTACTAGAAGAATAAAAAATATAAAAACTGAACTAACTGAAGAAGATAAAGACCTAGGATTAAAAAAATTAAAAATAGGTCTTTTATCCATAATAGATTTGATTGATACTAGATTATTGGAAAAATCATAATTCTTATATATTTATATAAGAATTAAGTTTCTTATGTATTGAACTGCTGTATATATCATTATTAAATATGCTATTATAACATATAAGACCAGAAAGCATATTTTACCGCTCTCGGTCATTTCCTTTATATTTTTACCTTTATATTTACTTTCTAGATCTCTTATGGGATTTTCTACCATGAGATCTTCTCTTAGGAGATTTAACCTTCTTAAGTTCTTTGGATGCTTTTCTAAACAATGCCTTACCTTTAAGACCAGTTTCACGACTTATCTTTCTAACCATAGCAGCCATAGGGTTAAGTTTTTTGCGAGATATTCTATTATACATGGAACAAGAATTACAACTCATTTTATAATTTAAAAAGAAAAAAAAATTATTCTAAAATAATTAAAGTTTGATACAGTTCAAGAACAGCAACTAAGTTTCCCTTATCAGCAAAGACATCATCTTTTTTTATGTGAACCACCTCAATTCTAATAGGTAAAGAGTCTGATTTGTAAATGGTTTTATTTTCAATTTCCATCCACTTTGTTATTCTTTCTTCCAATATATTATCACGCTTAATAATATAACCTTGAGAGACCATTCCAAATTTCCTGAATTCTATTTCACTGTTTGTTCGTCTAGTTTGAAACACTTCCCATTTTAACAATGCAAGTGGTGCAGTATCTCCTATAGAATTATTATCATTCTGAACTATAGCAACAATATACTTGTAATCTTCGCAAGTGAGACAATCTACTCTTGCTTTATAGACGGAATAAGAATTTTTCTGGTCGACCTTTGTCATGATAAAACCTGCATATAATTTTGAAATCGCTTTTCTAATATCATTTTTAGGGTCAAAATTCTTAATTTCAGCAGGAGGTTGTTCATTCACTGAACTAAATACATCATCTAATATAGTGAATTTACTCATTTACTATATTGTTTATTTTTATTTAACTTATTATTTATTTTCTAATAATGCTTGATAAACTTGTATATGTTTTTTAAGTCTATTATTTTCTTCTTCTGCGGATACATACTTTTTCATATAATATTCAACTTCGCTCTTAGTTGAATTATTACTTTTTGAGTTTTTCATTAATTCAATTTCACTTTTCAAATCAAGAATGATTCTATTTAGTTCTTCTTTAATTTTATCTTCTGTTTTACATTGTGAAATTTCTTCTTTAAGTTCATAAATAACTTCTTTATACTCATCTAATTGAGTAGTTGCATTCTCGAGTCGTTCATTATAAATACTTTTATAATTATCTAGTTCTTTCTCTATTTCTTCTTGTTTGGATAATTTCATTTTATAAAGTTCCAAATCTATTAATAAATTTTCAGTCTCGATGGTATTTTTGTTTTTAAAGTCTTGCAAGTCTTTCTCTAACTGTTCAATAGTGTTCTTAAGATTTTGAATTTCATCTTCAAACGTCTTGATGATAGCATTAGGATCAGATTCAGTTGAATAAGCAGTTCCCATGTTAAATAATAAATTTATTTTTTAAATTAAATTTTTTTATTATTTATTATCAAATGACAATCAGAGATTTTATTATCCAATACAAGTGTTACATCATATTATTTTTACTTGTAATTTTACTTATTCTTGGTGTTTTTACATCTAGACAATACATTATGATATCCAGAGCAAACCGTATTGCTCATAATCATCTAATAACTAAAGAAGGTTCAAGAATACCATCTACCTTTTCTCAACCTCAAACTGCACCTACAACCATAAAAGATGTGCTGGTTTATAAAGATGTACAAATTATTCCTAATGATATCTCTTACAAGATAACCCTTTTTGAAAATCATAAAATGAATTCAGACAATAATGTAGTTGAAATAACAAGAAGCGATAGTGAATTTTTAAATGATACTGAAAATAAAGTTCCTATACTTATCCCTATTGAAGAAATTCAACAGGGAAATTCTATGGTTCAAAATATTAAAAATTTAACTTTGATGATACCTGCTTACGAAGCTGGAAATTATAAGATAATGATTGGTACTATAGACTCCAATATGAAATATAACATTCATCATAAATTTAATGCTCATATTGACAGCAATATTCTTATAGAATTACCTGAACCTATTAATGTAACAAAACAAATATTTTTCCTAGGTTTAATAAAGGATAATCAAAAGTTTGTGAAGTTAAGTAATATCATTATTAACAAAAATGATTTTACAAGTATGGCAAATATTAGTGTTCCTAACAATAAAGATAATAATGTTCATATCGGAGGTTCTTTGTCTAAAGAATATAATAACAATAATCCTATTTATTATAAGACTATAATTGAAGAAAAAAATACAAAGATGAATTTCTCAACTTTAAATAATGAATATTTTGTAGAGTTATCTCGTTTCGATAATGAATTTTTGTTGGATAAGGAAAGCAAAGTTCCTATAGTTATGATTTTTGATAATTTGAATGTGTATAAGAAAGATGGTAATACAATGATTATAGATAGACCTGTAAATAATGTGGAAAATGTATATTTTAAAGTCCCTGTATCTGGAAAATATAAAGTCATGATTGGAACTGTTGATATGTATGGTATGAATGTATTTTATAAGTATAGTTTCGATATTAAGGATAACCAGAATATGGTTCTTATAAAATTCCCTAATCCAATAAACATTGAAAACAAAAAATTGTTTATGGGATTTAGAAAAGAAGGAAGTCAAGATGTAAAAATTAGTCAAATAGTCTTTAATTTTAATGGTGAAATTGTAAATTAAACCTAAACTTTTATTTGTAAATGTCAAGAGTCGCAATTACATTTTTATCTCACAATGATAATGATATTCTCATTCACACTATAAAACAACTATTTAATAACACAAATTTCTGGTTTCCTGTTGACATTCATGTATTGATTCAATGTTGTTCAAAAGCATTTACCCTCAGTATTGAAAATCTTCTTGTAAGTTTGAATAAGACTACTAACAATACTAAATGTATTTTACATACTGAAAAAAATAATCTTGGAGTATCTCGTGCTAATAACTTATTGTATAACTATACAAAGAATTATGAGTATGTAATTCATTTGGAGGATGATTGGTTTTTGTTAGGTAAAAAAGACTGGTTGGATACAGTAATTAAATTCATGGATCAAAATAGAGAAGTATCCACTATTGCATTAAGAAAATATGGTTCTGACCAAGAAAAATTTAACTATGGTTGGACTAGAAATATTCCTTACGTTTGTCATACTCATAAAGATAATTTTGACTATCAAAATAAACTTGGTAATAAAAAAGTATTAATGAATAAAAATGAAGTAGAAGTATTTACAGAAATTAAACATTTTCTTTTCACTTTCAATCCAACTGTTAGAAGAAATAATCATTACACTTCAATTTTTCCAGTAGTTGAATACAACGATGTAGATGATGTAAATAATTTTAGAGACATTAAGAATCATACAAATGAAAATTGGGGTTGGTGCGAGGCATTAACAATGGAAAAAACAAGAGATTTTGTTACATATATGTTTGAAGATGGTATTTTTGTTCATTATGATGATTGGGTCGATTACTTGCGTGAAAATAAAATTGGTCCCTATAGCGGAGACTATTCCAATATGGTAAATATTAATTGTCATTTTCCTGTCTTAGTAATTCATATTGCAGATAAACTTCCCATCTCATTTTCTAAATACAAACACGAGTTTGTGCGTTGTATTCACTATTTGTTATATGATATAAGCGAAATATCTAGTTTAGAACAAATCTTAATTGACTATAAACCTAGGTCTATTGTATGTATTTGGAATGGAAATATTAACTCGTCTATAAACAATTTAATCAATACATTTTTCCCTGCTGAATATAATAATAAAATAAAACATTATCAAGACTATGAGAAAGTTTCTATTGGAGATATTGAAATATTCAATTTTCAAAAATTGAATGAGATTTGTCCTTCTCCTTTAATTAGTGTAATTACACCTTCTTATGAGAGCAAACATCGTATCTTAAGACCATTGAGAAGTTTGCTATCTCAAACTTATAGTAATTGGGAATGGATCATATTAGACGATTCCAAATCGAATGAGACTTGGAAAACGTTAACTGAATTTTCAGAAACAGATCATCGTATCAAACCTTATAAATCTACTAAGAATAATGGTTCTATAGGAGATAATAAACTTATTTGTTCATCTCTTTCACGAGGAGATTTTATTTTCGAACTTGATCATGATGACGATATAATGCCTGAGACTTTCCAAAGGATAGTTGATGCTAGTAAAAAATTTCCAGATTCTGGATTCTTTTACTCTGATTGTGTTGAACTTTTCGAAAATTCAAATAAAACTTTCCATTATGGTCCTGCTGGTAACTTTGGATTAGGATTTGGTTCTTATATTAGACAGTGGATTAACAATGATTTTCACTATGTTTATCAAACTCATAGAATGAACCCTCATGTATTTAGACACATTGTAGGAGTTCCTAATCATTTTAGATGCTGGACACGTCAAGCATATTTTGAAGTTAATGGTCATAATCCATCCCTTCAAGTCGCTGATGATTACGACCTCATTTTGAAAACTATGTTTAAATTTAGATGGGTTCACATTCCTGAATGTTTATATTTACAATATAGGAATGAAGACGGAAACAATTTTACTTTCCATCGTAATGCTTTAATTCAATACCTAGTTGAAAGATTGAGATGGTTATATGAAGACAATATTCATAAAAGATTGGAAGAATTAGGAGTGAACGATGATGTATATCACAAACGCGCTGGTATTAGTCCTGATTATGAAATTAATCGTTTTCAGTATCCTATAATAGACTATATTTATAGACATGAAGATTCAGATAATAACCCTCTTATAAGTATAGTTATTCCTACATTCAATAGACCAGACCATTTAAGAAAAGCACTTGACAGTATATTTAATCAGACTTATCAAAATTTCGAGATACTAGTAGTTGGAGATAATTGTCCTTCTTTAGAAAAATTTGTAAGAGAATACGATAAGGCAAAAGATAAGAGATTTAAATATTTTAATTTGCACAAAAATTATGGTTCAGGTGGAGCAGTCCCAAGAAATTATGCTCTTAAAATGATGTCTCGAGGCGCTTCTCTGATTGCATATTTAGATGATGATAATGAGTGGATGACGCATCATCTAGAAACTGCAGTTCAACAATTTAGAAATGATAAAGACCTTAAATTTGTTGTGAATTCTATGTATATTAATGATAAACTATTGGTATTCGACGAGTTAAGAAGAGGAAGAATTGACACTTCTGTAGTTGTACATAAATTTGACTTGTGTGTTAAGTATGGTTTATGGAAAGATAGAAAAGAAGGAGGATATGCTCATGACTTTGAGTTTTTTAGCAGATGGAAAAATGAAAAACATATTTTCACTAAAGAGGGAACATTGAAATATAGCACAGATTTCAATAATCAATCTTACGATGAACTTATACAAATGTAAATAATAAATTGATTTCTAATTTTATATAATCTTTAGAATTATATAAAATGGATTCCTTAATACAAATAGAAGCTTTAGAAGAGTTATCTTCTTTTATAGGTCAAGTTATACTTGAAATTAAAGATTATTATACAAAATCAATAACAAATGAACTAGTTAGTATACAAAGACATATTTGTAAAATAAATGCTAGTATATACAACTCACAGGAATTTTATGATCCTAAGTTTAATGAATATATAACTAATGAAACTGATAAATATGAGATACAAACAAAAGATGTTTTACTCCCTATGGGAACATCATTTATTTGTAGTTCACTTTGTAATAGGATTTCTGAACACTTTATATATGATACTATATTATGTAAAAATGTATATGTCCTTCTTATGATACTAAAAAAATATTTTTATAAACTTGGAAATTACATTAATTACAAGGTTAGAAAATACTATTTTCATCTTTTATAATAATCATTTTTTGCTGCTGTATAATACTGATATAATTGATTAACTAACATACTTCTACTGCCTTCAGATATGTTCATCTTATTTATCAAAGATATTTTTTTGATAAATGCTTCTTCTAAAATTTCAAGATTATAGTTTTCTGGAAGACTGAGAACTGAACGATACATTTTATTAAATTTATAAATATTTCTTTAGACGTTAATTGATTGTCTGAAAGTAACTTTAAAATAAATGATTTTTTTTAAATAATAGATTGAATTATTATCTAACAAAATGAGTGAATATACAAGAATATTAGATTTACTTGCTGAATACAGAGCAAACATTAAAGATATTTGCATAACTGCTCAAAACGAGAATTGGGCAGATGAAAAACTACAATTTGAGATTGAAAGAGAAACAGAAAAAATCGATAAAATACTTGATGCTTATAAAGTAATAAAAGATTTTATGAAATAATCTTAAATATAATTTATAAATTTTTATAACGGTGCGGTGGCACCTTTATAAACTGTGAATACATATTAAATTTGATATTAATACATTTTAGATATGAATTGATTGTCTGAAAGTAGAAGAAATAGGTATAGTTTTAGAAGCATATTGTTGGTCTAGTTCGACAAGTTTTCTATCACGTGAAAGATTATTTTCATTAAGACTGTTAGTTCTTTTTGTTTGAAGTTCTTGGACTTTTAAATCAAATTCTCCTTGTGCAGAAGAAACTAATTGTTCATACTCGGAATTGTACTTATCAACTATAGATTTATACTGTTCATTATATTGTTGTAAAGTGATATTTTTTGATTTATATGCACTGCGTAAAGAATCTGCTTCAGAGTTTATTCTTATTTTTAAATCATCAATCTTCTTAATAAGTTCTTTTCTGATATTACTATAAGATGAGTTGTAATTTATCTTATATTCAGTTTCAATTTTTTTAATCATCTCAGCATGTTCATTTGAAATTCGGTTTTGTAGCATGGAATAATATCTTTCTTGTTCATTTAATTTTCTTGCATCTTCAACTTCTTTAAGATATTCCTGAACACTTCTTGCATTAGGAGAAACTGTAGGAGAAGGAGGAGATGGAATTCTATCTATTGGAGAAGGTGGTTGAACTTTCCCTACAAGCGTATATTGAACTCTATATCCTTGTCTATCACTCTTTAAATAAGGGTCTGAAGAAATCCAATTTTGATTTGCTGAAGTGTTTATACACTTACCATTTGAAAATTGCAATCCAGCAGGACAATTTTCTTGTCTTCTAGGGACAGGGCATTCAATACGTGTGTATTGTGCACCATAACGATTAAGGTCTAAACGTCCACAATTACTAAATGCTAACATTTAATGTTTAAAAAGAAAAAAATTAATTTGTTAACTAATTTATAATTGAATAGGATATTTAGTAGTCATATTAGATGGTCTAATATCAATAGGAATATTTCCAATTGGTCCAGTAGGAGATCTAGGAATATTTCCAATTGGTCCAGTAGGAGATATAATAGGAATATTTCCAATTGGTCCAGTAGGAGATCTAGTAATCATGTCATTAGAAGCACCTCCACTAGAGTAATTGTTTGTTCTTTTACAATATTCAGCAATACTTGAAAGAGGACGTTCTCCATCAAATAGTCTAGGAATATTACGTTCATTGCTCATTCTATTTAAATTTTGTAAGTCTTGCTTATTTTTATTAGTCAAATAATTTACCTGATTTTGAGAATCAATTAATTTATTTCTTAAAGGAGTGAGTTGATTTTGTATAGGATTTAATTCATTTTGTAATTGTGTTATTCTACTAGATAATTCATTTGCTCTAGTTTCAAGAGGACTAATTTGGTTTTGTAAAGGTAAAATTCTATCTCTTCTTATATTTTCAATAGACTGATTTGTATTATCATTATAAAATGCATTATAACATCTAAAAGCTGCTTCTTGATTTGGGTCTGGTGACATAATATCTAATATTGATTTAATAGAAGAATTCTCAGGTCTATTAATAAAAGAAAGAAATTCAGGATCATTGAAAATTACAGTAGGATTTGTCATTATAACATTTTGCAATCTTTTATTATTAGTCAAAAAATTTCTTAATTCAAATCTAAAAATATCAAATCTACGATCTCTAATCGATAAGTCACTTATTCGTTTTTCAACATCAAAAGGTAAACTATTAGGAGTAGGAAAATTAGGAAAACGGTTTGTTTGCATTTTATATATTAAAATAAAAAAAATTAATTTATAATTTTAAGAGATGAATTAAAATAAAATGGGAAATTGTGTTCCAAATTGTATTAAAATACGTTTTATAAACAAAAACAAAAAGTATAGTTTCCCTTTTGGAAAATATACCTGTTATGTGCAAGATGTAGTTGATGGAGATACTTTTCATATTACATTCTTATTGCACTCTAAACCCATAACTATGAAACTGAGATTACAAGGTGTTGATACTCCTGAAATTCATGGTAAAACAGATTTGGAAAAAGAAGCAGCAATTAAAATAAAAAATGACTTAGAAAAGAGACTTAGAGGAAAATTTGTGTGTTGTCAACTAAAAAAATGGGATAAATACGGAGGGAGAATTGTTGGAACACTTCAATTTAAAAAGATTGATTTATCGAATTATCTAATTAGCAAAAAGTATGCTAAGAAATATGAAGGTGCTAAAAAGGAGGAATGGAAAATAGAAGAATTATCTTTTATTTGTAATGATATAGTTAAAAATTAACAGGAGGACATTTAATATAGGTTTCTAAACATTTAATGTTGTGATTCTTCAAGCTTGTCTCTATATTTTTCAATTGCCTCATAAATCCCTCATTAGGGTTTATGATATGTCTTTTGTTTCTAACATAACTTAATGATTCTTCTAAAGACCATTTAAACTTGTATATTAAATATGCTAATACTATAGTTGTGCTTCTTGATATACCAGCATAACAATTAACAACTACAATTTTATTATCGGATAAAAACATATCCATAAAATCTATTATTTTAAAAAGTAAATTCCCTTTGTTTATATCTTGAGAGGGTGTATCATACCAATTTAAATTCAATATAGTGCAGTCGTGAGGAGAATTATGTAGAACTTCATTTGCTGCGTTTACAATGAGACTGGATTTTTCGTATAAATTGTAACTTTTAACTTCAAACACTGAAGATAAATACAAATTATCAATAATGTAGGACATTTATTATTATATAATATTATTTAATTAAATCCTAAATCCTTCCAATAACAAAATTTTATAACTAACCCAATTTCTTCTGACAATTTTTCACAACCATCATGTATTCTACGCAAATATTTATCAGGTAAAGGTAATTCATGCCTGCCTCTATTTATCGTATAAAAATATGTATTTAGTATATTCGTTAATGGTTCTTTTGGGTAAGAATTATTATTATCGTTAGAGAAATCAATAGGTTTTTTAATGACAAATAAACCCCATTTCGTAGCAATTACGCTTACTTTTTTATAATCGTCTTTGTATATTTTATTTATATCTTCATAACTAGGATATGCTTTTGATATGGAAGCAGGATGGCTATGATATTCATAAGGTGTTGAAAATAAAGTGTTACTTTTACATGCTTCTCTTGTCTTATTGGTTCCATCTTCTAATATATACGTTTCAGTATAACCTTTAACAAGAGAATTTCTCTTTATTTTTAAAGAGATATGGGTATCTGTTTCCTTTGTATTTTTGTCGTGAAGGTATCCACATATTTCTACATCATATTGAAAAACATGTTTCCTCATTCCGTCTAATGTAGAAGAATCTAAAGAAAAACTGTTACAGAGCATTTATTATTAAAAAGAAAAACTTATTTTTAAACAAGTTTAAAGAAATAAGTGTATTTTTAATACCGACCTTAGCTCAGTTGGTAGAGCGGGAGACTGTAGTGTGTTAGTCATCTCTAGGTCGCTGGTTCAATTCCAGCAGGTCGGATATTAAATGATATAAAAGTTATATCATTTAAATTAATTGATTTTTATTTATTTTCAACATACATTTTATCTACAAAAATGAAAGTAATTTATCAAATTGTAAACGAACAAAACAATCTCCATAACGAGCATGGATATGCCTTACATAAAAAATATAAAAAAGGTTCTTACAGCTACGATAGAAAGGAATGGTATTTTAATGGACAACTTCACAATGAAAATGGTCCTGCTGTGATTATAAAGACAAAAGGTGATAAAAAAATAATAAAACAAAAATGGTATATTCACGGAAAATTACATAATGAAAATGGTCCTGCTGTATGGAGTAATACAAAAGAACTATGGTTAATAAATGATCAATATCACAGAGTTGGAGGTCCTGCTATTAAAAACAAGAGAGAAGAAGTATGGATTCAAGATGGATTATATCATAGAGAAGATGGTCCTGCTATTATTCGTGGAGATTATGAAGAGTGGAGATTATATGGAAGATTACATCGTGTTGATGGTCCTGCCATTGACTTTGGATACGGATGGGAGTGGTATTTATACGGTGTTTTGCATAGAGAAAATGGTCCTGCTGTCAAAAGTCAATCTTCAAAAGAATGGTGGAAAAATGGTAAATTGCATCGCGAAGATGGACCTGCTGTGATTGATTACGATAACAATAAAGAAGAGTGGTATATAGACGGAACACTGCATCGTGAAGATGGTCCTGCTGTGATTTATCATGGTCAAAATAAGGAAGAATGGTTTTTAAATGGAGTTTTACATCGTGACGATGGTCCTGCTATTATTGAAAATGGTAATGAAGAATGGTATTTACATGGCAATTTACATAGAGAAGATGATTTACCAGCAATAACAATTTATAGATATATGGAGGATACACAAACTTATTTAAAATTACAAGAATGGTGGGTAAATGGTTTAAAGCATCGAGAAAATAATCCTGCTATTATATCTGGAGAAAATAAAGAATATTATATAAATGATCAATTACATCGTGTTGACGGTCCTGCCATTAATTTAAATGGTGAAAAATATTGGTATTTCTTTGATAATAATCTATCTGAAACTAAACATAAAAAAATTGTAGGTATTTGGAAAAGGTATTTGCTCAATATAAAGAAAAGTTTATTGAACAAATATAGATGTAAACTTAACTTACATTTTAATAAAGATATATCACAACATATATCTCACTCGATTTATACCCATTTGAAATTATAAGGTTTGTAATAATTATATTCTAATAATTTGTGTATGAATATACTAAGAAAAATAATGAATCCAATATAAAAATTAATAAAAGCATGTTCAAATATAACTTTGAACATCTTATTTACAAAATCACTTTTAAAATATGTAAGCACATATAACCCTCTTATTATAATGAGAAAATAATTACAGTATAGATAGAAACTAATCCAGTCAAAGACTTGAGCGAATTTTCTTTTCGATGACAACATGACCTAATAAAATTCGGATTCTATTTAATGCAATAAGGAATCTTTTAAATTCTTCTTCAGACATTTAATATGTGTACTATTCAACTGCAATTTTACATTTATTTATGTATGAAAAAATATTTGAAATATCACTGCAATTTGGAACATTCATAAAATCAGTTATTGCCCATTTAGATATCCATTCTGATAAGAGATTATTAACATAGATGTTTTGACACTGGAATTTGATGTTAATATATTTATGAAAGTTTGAGTCTACATCTTCAAAAATTTTTTCTATAGCATTTACAATCAAATTAAGTTCTTGATAATATTCGTTTATGACTGGATTTTGAGAATAATTATCACATTTTCCTTGAATAGTTTTTTTTATTTTTTTGTTCTTTATGTAAACACTATTATTACTAGTTTTTATTACAAATGAAAGATCATTAATGTGCTTAGCATAAGAATTGTGTTTATAAAATGACATTTACATATGATTTAAATTTTTAATTTATAATATTTCCATATACTAAATGTTATCTTTAAAGCAGTTTCAAATAATTAACTATTTTTTAGGTAAAAAAGAAGAGAAAGAGGTGGAAAAACAAGAAGAGAAAGAGGTGGAAAAACTTGAAGAATATGAAGTGTTTGATGAAGAAGAACAAACATCAAAAATTGAAGAAACTCCTAAGTTAAGAATTTATTTTTTAAGTCCAGAACAAGAATTACCTGATTATATTTTAGAGGATATTATGTCAGGTAGACTTACATTAAGTGATGACGACCAAAAAGCACAAGAAGAGCATTTAGATGAAAATTTTATTATTGTAGATAAAAGTTATTATCAATGCAAGAGCGAAAATATAATTAAAAAATTATATAATATCCTCATTAATAATCGCAACTGCTTTCTTGAAGGTGCATTTGTATTTTCTGATAATGATGGAAAATTGTTAGAAGCTTTGACTACTAACTGCGGAATTAATAATTGGAGATTCTCTTTAAAAGATAATATTACACATAATGTTTTTATAAATGAAAATGAATTTAAAAAAGTACACAGACAGAGTGTTCTAGATACTAAATTTTTAAAAAGTATGAAAGTGTTTTATCCTGAAGCGCATTTATTTAGATATTTTATGTACGAAAATCCTATAAAGGATAATAATGAAAATGAAAAAACACTTGACTATCTATGTGACCCTGGATGCAGTGATGAAAAGAAAGAATGTGAAAATAAAAAATACCCTAAAAGAGTAATATTGTTTTATCCTTTTAAAGTTAAAAGCATTGAGTCAGGGAAACAAATAGAACAACAATATTTATATCTTAAATTAGAAGCAAGTCGTTCAGTTAGTGTAGAACATGCTATAGAAGCAGCTGAAGCGTATACAAATCCAAAGATAAAAGATGAAAGCGGTTATCCTAGAAGACGAGAAAGATTAATAAAAGGTCAGACTGATAAAGATAGATACGATTATGAATTACAAGAAAATGATAAAAAATTTTACGAGAGTTTAAATATTGAATTATCTTCCGATGATGAAATTAGATTTTACAATGAGAATGTGCGTGCTCATAATGAATTGTTTATTCCTCAAGAAATAACTGACATACTTTTGATTGATAAAGAAAATGATGAACTGCCTTAAAAGGTTAATTTTAACTATAAATGAATAGACCATCTTGGGACGAATATTTTTCTTCTATCGCTTTACTTACAGGAGAAAGAAGCAACTGTATTAGGAGAAAAGTTGGGTGTGTTATAGTCAAAAACAATAGGATTCTTTCTCTCGGTTATAATGGAACACCAAGAGGTATGAAAAATTGTTATGAAGGCGGTTGTCAAAGATGTATGGAACATCTTAATAATTCAGTCTCATCTGGTAAAAATCTAGATTTGTGTATTTGTATTCACGCCGAAGAAAATGCAATGCTTTTTTTATCTATGCATGAGATGGAAGGTTCAACTCTGTATGTAAGTTTAATGCCTTGTCTTAGTTGTGCTAAAAAAATAATCCAGTGTCAAATTAAGAGAGTAGTTTTTCTAGAAAATTATTCAGAAAATGATGTTCTCACATTAAGAATGCTTCAGGAAAATGGAGTAGAAGTAGCGAAAGAAAATGGTATAGATTGTGACTAATTTATTTATATTTTATAAAATATAAATAAAATTTTTGGAATAATTTAGAAAACAATGTAAGAACCAGTAGAAGAGGTAAACTTGATGTTCAAGCAACCGCAAGCACCAGTACCAGCACCAACGGAATTGAATACCTTGGAACCAGCACCACCAGTGGCAGAAGAGAGGGTTACATTACCAGCACCATAGACAACAACTTCCATACGGAGAATAGCACCAGAACCAACATATCTGGAGTGAGCGGAACCAACTTGGTCATATTCCAAACTGGAAGCCAAACCAACACCGAAAGCGTTCATCATATCATAACCAGCAGGGAGAGTGAAAGTTTGGTTAGCGGCAGGAGCGAAGTACAAAGAACCAGCCAACAATTGAGAAGTCTTCAATTGAGTACCAGCAGCAGTGCCGAAATCAACCAAGTTGGGTAATTGCTTCAAGTTATCAATAGCAGCGGGGAAAGCGCGAACTTCAGGGATAACAGCGAAATTTGAAGGAGAACTTACGGAATAAAAAGCCATTTATAATTATAAAAGAAAATAAAAATATTTTTTTAATTTTACTTTAGATAAATCTATGAGTTTTAAATAATTCTAGGATAAAATACATGCTCTTATCTAAAAGTGATAAATCTACAATAGATTTTGTATGTTCATTTACCATTTCTTCTACATCCTTTGTTTTTTTAATTTCGAGTTTATCTACATCTTGGTATGAAAAAATCACATTTTTTTTATTTTTATCTAGTATTTTACTTACGTGTTCAATCATCTCTTCTTTACTAAACTTACTTTCTAACATATATTTCTCCTTTTTTTCATCTGCTTTTTCTTTATCTATAGAAGCATACAAATTTGCAACTACATCAATCTTGATGGGAGATATAAATTTTATCATTACTGTTTGTGTTGGGTCATTGGGATTATCCACCACAGTTAATAAATTATTTTCAACTTCCAATACCTCTTTAGTTCTTACATTGTTATTTTTTGCAAGCATACAGTTCATATTAAAGGTAAGAATGTCTTGATATAAATATTCTCTAAGTGTCATGATGTTTTTTGTGTTGAAGTAATAACTCACTTTTTCGTTTCTAAAAGGATTCAAAAGAACTATTCTAGACCATTTTTTACCGCACATCAAAGCATAACACATTGCTTGTGTTAAAGCATCATCTTTCCACTCATAATCACTAGACGCCTTTATCTCATAAATCGTAATTTCTTCCTTATCATTTATTAACACATCAGCGACTCCTTTTAAACATTTCATCTTTAAATTACACTGGATTTTAACTTTCTGTTCTTCCGTCTTTTTAGGAGATATTTCCAAAATCTTGGGTTTCAATAATGTCCAGTATCTTTTAAGAGCATTTTTATTTGTTTCACTCAAATTAAATACAATCTTGTTAGACATTGCTATTTGAATTTGAGCAAAGCATAAAATACCTTCTATTTGGTCGTTAATATTATGGATATCTTTTTTATTCAATATTTCATATTTCTTTTTCAGACTATTTATTTTACTCAAACAGTGATTGTATAATGGGTTAGTATCAAGATGATAATCACTTGTAAATGGAAATGAATTTATCCAAGTAGAAGTAATAAGATTTTCTATAACAACGCCTATAAATGCTTTTTCCTCTTCAGTATTTAGAATTATATTGTGAGGGATATAGTTCTCAAAAAGTTTATCAGTGTTGAATATTTTGGTTTGTTCTCTCAATTTTATTCGGGTGTCATACTTGATAATCTGTTGTCTAATAAGTTCTGTAACTGTATGTTCCATTTCTATAAAATCCTTTGCTTCAAAATCAGACAGTGTTTTAGCATCTTGTCTGATTTTTTGTGTTGGTTTTGGACATGCATCAAAC
>Ga0214921_10002235_pt1 | contig 31729 bp, 33 predicted proteins | sample LL1505_MetaG_FD_177992 | JGI IMG/M metagenome (GOLD analysis project Ga0214921, IMG submission 177992) | Freshwater microbial communities from Lake Lanier, Atlanta, Georgia, United States - LL-1505 | ecosystem: Environmental > Aquatic > Freshwater > Lake | place: USA: Georgia | collected... | reverse complement strand
GCCGCATAATTTGATACAACTCCCAGGCGAGTTCATGATCCCCCCGGGCCTCCGCCTCGCGGATGCACTCCATATATGGCGCTGCTAACTCCCGCGCCGCCTTGAGCGTTGCGATATCATCCGCCAGACTCATACTAGCCCCCCGGCACGTGCCGCCGCCCTGAATAGGCGCACGGCCTCGCGCTTAGTGTGGCCATAGTACGCCCGCTCGACGCGGTAGCCGGCAACGATTGCCGCCACGCGCCATGCGCCGTAGTTGTCGCGCCATACGCTCAACGTTAAAGCTTCTCGCATAATTCCCCTCCAATTCTGGCGGGATTCTCCCGCCCTACGCCATACCCTACGCCCTACCGGGCGGGGTGTCAATAGGGGGGCGGGCAACATACCCGCCCCCCGTAGCCGTGCCGCCCTCTAATAGGCGGGCGCCGTGTCGAGCGTGTAGGCGTAGCCGCCCTCCATCGCCCCCGCCGATACGATAGCCGGAGCGTAAGCGTCGCCCTCGCGCCGCATACTATCGAGAAGCGCGAGCGCCGCCGCCGTATGCGCCTCGTACTGGTTGAGCTCGTAGGGGTAGGATAGCGCCACACGTGGCCGCTTGCCCGCCCCGGCTAGGCGGGCAACGATCCGCGCCCCCCTGGTATTTGTTGCGCCGTAATAGCGTGTGAGAATAACCGCATGAGTGCCGCCCGCCGCCGCAGCGGTAGCGTGTACCCTTGCCGGATCGATAGCGTAGTTCTTCATGATTGCACCCCTTCGATACTAGCGCGGCATGGATCGCACGCCGCCACGATTACACCGCCGCACGTGTCGCACGATAGGCCACACCCGCCGCGATGATCCCCGCCCTCGCGGTAGTCTGCCGCGTCGCCATCGAATAGCGGCACGGGGATATTCTCCCCGCCCGCTTCGCCCGATAGCGTCGCCGCATCATATCGGCTATCCGCACACGCCGGGCATAGCCCGCCGCCGTTGAGCGTATAGCCCGCAATAGCCCAGAATTTGCCCATATGGGCGCGGTTATATGTCGCCGTGTAGCCCGCGCTCATGATGCCCGCCCGGTGCAGGATTCGGAGAATACCGCGCCGCTTATGTCGATACTATTTGGCGCGGGGCTAGTCTCGATCCGCAACCAAGCGCCGCACGCCGTGCATGTCGCTTCGGAGTACCCGCCCCGCCCCGTTGAGGGGCGAAGGGGCGAGAATCGCCCTACGGTGTGCCCGGTTGAGCGGCTAGCCGCCCGCGCTTCGCGCCGTAGCCGTCGCGCCGTTGCCAAGTGCAACGCCCGCCCGCGCTCCATCGCGCCGAGCATCATACGGCCGAGCTGCTCAATAGCTGCGGCCTCTTCGATTGTGCCGATCATATATACGCCCTCCATACTATGGGGGCGGGATTCTCCCGCCGCCCCTACAATTCTACCCCCTAGCACGCATAGCCGGCAAGGGGGGCGCACGGTGTGAGCAGCACCCCCAGGGTGCCGAGTAGCAGCGCCGCCCATACGATACGCCGTACCCTGCGAGCGCGGCGCTCCCGCGCTCGATGCTCCGCGATTGTGAGCAGCGAAGCTACGCGATAGCTCCTCATGATCGCGCCCCCGCTTCGTGCATCGCCTCGATGATGATATCGAGCGTGTAGCGTATGGCGTCAAACGTGCGCCCGCTAGCGGTAGGCGCTCCCGCCCCGTGCAGGGCTAGCCCCGCTTCGCTCATCGCCGCCCGCGCCGCTTCGAGTTTCCGCATCGCATCATGGGCGCGGAGAATATCGGAGGCGGCTAGTTTCGCCGCTTCCTCGCGGATCGCGTCGATATCCCCTTTTCTCATGATCGCCCCCCTTCGACGTTGCAGCGGCACGTGTCGCAATGCGCCTCTTGCCCGTACTCTTCGGCGCACGTGTCGCAACCGTAGGGCGCATCCTCTTCGAGTCGATCCGGTTGCGCCTCTTGCGCGGATAGCCCCCCGCCCTTCGTGCCCGTCGCCTCTTCAATGTATAGAGCATCGTGCGCCAGGCACACGCGCAACGGCGGGCAAGAAGTACCCTCAAAGCGGCGCACGGCGTAGGTTGTGAATCCTGGCGCGGCGTAATCGTCGAGCATTGCCCCTAGGCGATCCCCCCGCCCTACCGCGAGGATCGCACGCGCTCGCTTCGCCTCTTCGAGAATTTCGGCACACTCCCCGCACAACCGGGTGCCGCGCTCGGCGGCGTAATAGTCTCCCCTGCAACGCTTGCAGACATAGGCGCGATCCATAGCGTACCCCCTTTGTTCATGGCGGGGATCATCCCCGCCTGGTGCAATCATAGGGGGTGTGTGCGATATGCGCAAGGGGCGTTGCAGAATTTGGTTGCAGCTGTTTGTTCTAATTTGTTCTATTTGAACAGGGGTCTAGGGGCGACGTAGCGGGGCGATAGTGGCGGCGGCAATGCAATCACACCCGGGCGGGGGGTAAATCGCGCAGCGTGGCGCATATGCGGCAATGCGGCCAAAGCTTTATGCGCGGGGTGTACCCGGTTAGGGGTAGGGGTAGCGCCCAGGGTAGCCTCTCAACGGGCGGGGGTATGGTCTACGGGCTAGGCGGGTAGCCCTGCAACGGGTAGGGGGTATCGCCCCTCCCTGCTCCCCCACCCCCCTCGACAAGGCCCCTTGTCCCCCCTCGACAAGGGCGCTTGTCTGGCACGGATTGTGTCATGGTCTGGCACGGATTATGTCATGCCCCCCTCTCCCCGTAGCAGTTTGAGAGCGGGGGGCGTGCGGGCTAGGAATACCCAACCCCGCAATGAACACCCCTTCTGATAAGGCCACCCCCCTTTTGAGAAGGCTTTCACCCCATTCTGTTAACGCAGCTCTGTTAAGTTGTGCTCGACAGCGTCCCTCATAAAGGTTAAGACATCTTAATGATGTTATTTTTGACATAAACCCCCCGTTTTTCTGGTTATATGGGGGAGACACAGAGGGGGCCACGAACTCATCCTCCTGCCCAGGGTCTAAACTAAACTAGAGTTCGTACCTCCTGGCCGCTAGGCCAGGTTAAGAGGGGGATACCCCCAAGGAGTTTAAAATGGCAACACCAAAGCGTCCGCAGTTGGACAAGATGAGCCCAGGCGAGGGCACGACAAAGAGAAAGATTAACTACCAAACCAAGGCGGCAAACCCAGCACTTGGTCGGATGAATGACGTACGCTACGGAAAGATTAGCGGTAAGGTAGCAGACCGTATGAATGCTGATTTTGCCTACGATAACAACCCAGCGAACACGAAGGCGATGCTGAAGCGCGAGCGGGTACAGACTACTGCTGGAAAGAACAGCATCTACGCCAACCGAAATTATGACCGCAAGGGCGGAAAGTAATCATGGCAAAGGACTTTGATTTCAAGAAGGATGGAAAGAAGCAGAAGGCGTTCCGAACGCCGATGCTCAATGCCAAGGTAAGCCCAGGTCAGGCTCGTCTTGCAGGAAAGCAAAAGCAGGAACTGGCCAAGAATCCAAACGGCAACTCCTATGGATTTGACGTTGGAGCTCTTTCGTTTGCTCTTCCACTTACCAAGGTGGCCAAGGCCGCTAACGCGCTTAAGGCTGCTGGTAGGATTGAAGAGGCAACGGCTCTCTCTGCTCGACTTGGGGCGAAGACTGCTGGGAAGTTCTTTGGAGCGAGCGAACGTGGAATTGCCACGGATCGCGCCATTGATGTTGGCGGTCGCGCACGAATGGCATCTGAGAGGGTGTTTAAGCGACTTCCAAATAATAGCATTCCAGGCTCTACTCGCACTTTTGACACCTATGCTGATCCGCTCCTAGAGGGGGCTGAACGATTCAAGGGCAAGGTGAGTCTTGACACTCTGATTCAGGGATCAAAGTCTAGGTCTGGTATGAATCGAGTAAAAGTTGCATCAGAGGTAGCAAAGGGACTTTCTAAGTACAGGAAACCAAAGGGCCGCTAATAGTTACAACGCTACCGATTCAGAGGGGGTCGAATGTCCAAAGCGATCACGAAATACGTCAATCGCTGCAAGGACATCCTCGGGTTGGGGCATTGGACGGTCACGGTTGGAGCTGGCGCTCCGCCTGACGATTCCTGGGCTGACGTAGAAGTCAGCACGAACCTATATAACGCCACCATCCGCTTCTCTCCAGATCTCTGGAAGCAGAAGAAGGACGAGATCCGACGGGTGGTAGCGCACGAACTCATCCACCTACACCAGGCAGGGGTGGAGCGACTCGTGGAGTCGTTGGAAGAGTCGCTGGGATCAGCGGCCCATAGCATCCTCAGCCACGTATGGGATGTTGAAACGGAGCGAGCGGCTGACTCGCTTTCCGTACCTCTCGCTCGGCTGCTGCCGATGCCGAGCATAGGAGAAGACTAATGCCATTGAAGAAGGGTTCGTCACAGAAGACGATCTCCACGAACATTCGTATGGAGATGCACAAGGGTCATCCACAGAAGCAGGCGATTGCGATGGCGCTCTCTGCTGCTGGGAAGTCCAAGAAGGGCAAGGTCGTCGTTAAGGGTGGTGTTGCTAAGGACCAGAAGGGTCTAAGCAAGACTGCCCAGAAGCGCCACGAGAAGGCAGAGCCACGACGTAAGAAGGTCATGGAGACCAAGCGATACGGGGCGTCCTAATGCCAGCAAAGCCAGGTCTCTACGCCAACATCAACGCCAAGCAGAAGCGGATCGCCGCTGGCTCTGGCGAGAAGATGCGGAAGCCAGGCAGCAAGGGCGCCCCTAGCGCCAAGGACTTCAGGGACTCCGCCAAGACAGCAAAGAAGAAGAAGTAACCCTTGTCTAAGTTCACCTCAACCAGGGTCATCAACAGCCGCTGGCGAAACAATGATTTCGTTGGCGAAGCTGGATCTACCCATACGTTCCCAGATGCGTTCCATGAGGAGTTCCTCGTGGACTGGGCGCGTCAAATTGCCGATGGCTCGATTGTCATTACCGAGACTCCGACGACGGGAAACATCCAGGCATCTAGCCTTACGGTTGGCAACATTACCCTTACTGGTTCAGCCACTGGAAACTTTGGCGGATCGGTAATTATTGGCACATCGCCAATCAGCGTCTCCACTGCCTCTGGAACGTCAACCATTAGCCTTAACGCCAACTACCAGACCGCAGGAAGTTATGTAAATAAAACTGGCGATACCATGAGTGGCCAGTTGTATGTTTCCTCAGCCACGACCACAACCACTGTTGGCTTTGGCGACATCATTTTTGCTAAGAATACCTCGTATGGATCCATTGCAGTAAATGCACCAGGCGACAATCTCCACATTCGATCTAAGAATGCAGTTGAGGTTATATCGCAAACTGGACCAACCCCAGTAAGTCTACGAGCAAAATCTATTGGAGTAAACTCCAGCACCACATCTCCAACGCTTGTAGACGATGGCATCACGTTTGGTGATGATGTCAATCTCTACCGATCAGGAGCAAATGCCCTAAAGACCGATGATGCCCTTGAGGTTGTCGGAGCACTCACCAATGGTGGAACCTCAGTCAGCCTATCAACTCACACCCATGCTGGCATTGGTGTATCAAGTGTTAGCGGAACTTTGCCAATTACTACAAGCGGAACAACCGCTGTTACCGTTGCAATTAATCAGGGTTCTACAAGTTCAGCGGGAGTCTTGCAACTCACGGACTCAATCAACAGCCCTAGCACGACGACGGCAGCAACACCAAACAGCGTTTACACACTAGGCGGCATCGTTGATGGCGTAATCGGCAACGTTGACAACCTCACTACTAATGTCAATGGCAGGATTTCGGTTAGCACTGTCACGGCTAAGGGCGATCTTATTGTCGCTTCTGGTAATGCAGTAGTAGCTCGACTTGGCGTTGGGACAAATGGACAAATCCTTACTGCCGACTCTTCTGCTACGAACGGTATTAAGTGGGCCACTGTTGCCGCTGGCGGAGTTGCAAGCGTTAGCGGTACCGCCCCAATTACCACGAGCGGAAGCACTGCCATTACCGTTGCAATCAACCAAGGTTCTACTAGCGCGGTTGGTGCTTTGCAACTGACTGACAGCGCCAACAGCACCAGCACGACAACGGCGGCTACGCCAAATGCTGTATTGCAGTCAATGAAGAACTACCAAGCAAGCGCATACAACAGCACCACGCGTATCGGCAATGTTCCAAGTTGGTATACATCAACTAACCTCCAGACCGCCACTTCAGGTAGAGTTGAACACACAAAGCACATTCCAGAGAGAAACTTCACAGTGAGCAACCTTTCTTTCATTTGTGGCACAGCAGCGTCTGGCGTAACGGTTGCAAGGTTTGGAATCTACACACGAAGCGGCACAACCTTCACACTCGTCGCTCGTACTGCAAATGACACAACAATCTTCAACGCGAACGGCACACGCTTTACAAGGGCGCTTGATACAACAGGTGGGTATCCAGCCACCTATGACTTTGTTGCTGGGAACGAATATTGGGTTAGTATAATCATTGTTGCAACAGGAGCGCCGACATTCGTTATTGCGTCAACTGGAAACACTACCACTAACGCTGCTTTTGGTGCGTACTCTTACGCGCAAACAGGACAAACAGACCTTCCAGCAACTTCAACTGGTACCAGTGGCATTGGTCGTTTTTATTCAGAGGTTTCATAATGACAGTCATCATCGAACCAGCCGTGTATGATCCAGTAAACGATGAGTGGGTGCAGATTGTGCGCGATGCGGAGACTGGCACAATCGTCGGCACCAATACGCGCAAGACGCCATTTGATGAGGAGGCCCCAGAGTGACTGACCTGGCACCAGTCCTGACTGGTTGCCATGTTTGCCGAAGCCCGCTGGTTGAGGCAGTAAACAAGAAGATGCGCGACGGAATGTCCGATGTGCAGCTTTCTAAATGGCTTGCAGACGCTGGACATTACATCTCCCGCATCACTCTTGGCAAGCATAAGCGTGACCATCTCACCGAAGACCACGAACACAAGCGCATTTCCGCAGTAAAGCACCTACAAAAGCAGAAGAAAACCATCAAAGCAACGGGCGATCTAGCAATGCTGGTGCGAGACTACGTACATAGTGCGGTACAAGAGGGCGATTTGACGCCAACGCTGGCAGAAGGCCTTCGCGCACAGGAAATGATTGACCGACGCCAGGAGAAGGGCGCAGATCGAGAGGTTGCGCTGCAACTGGCGGGGATTCTTGGTGGCGGAGCCACCTATCAGATCATTGAAGCAACAGAAATCAAGCCATTAGGGGTCGGAGGGGAAGAATGATTGCGGTACGCAGCCTTATTGAGCGCATTTCTACTGATTCTAACGACAAGCGTCGCACGAGCAAACCCAAGTACGCTCGTCACGCAGACGCAGGACCTGTTCATCCAACTAAACGAGCCATCGCACCTGATCGTCGACACCGTGTACTGCGGGGATTTGACGCTGAACTGGTGCGAGACTGCGATTGATTCGCAACTCTGGATCTACGACGAGGCTGGAACACTTCGATGGAAGGATTAACAAATGCAATATAAGGTCAAGTCGCAACTCTACGCCGATGTTGAGGCCCAACTAAAGGGCAGCAAGCAGATTCTGGATGACTGCACCTGGTCGTCTTGCGCTGCCGCAGTGTCGTGGGCTTCTGGGTACACGGTGGACTACACCGCCGCCCAGGGCGTTGCCGCGTTTGAGAAAGCGACTGGCCGTAAGGACAAGCAGGGTGTCAGCGATGCTGGTGGGTCTCTTGCCGAAGCGGTCAAGACCATTGCAGTCCTTGGTGGCAAAGCTCGCTACGCGAAGTCGTGGGCTGATGCTGTTGCTGCCGCGAAGGGCGGAGCCGCGCTTATGGTTTGGGTACAGCAGCCAATTGGCTACCCAGATGTCAAGATCAGCGCATGGCACGACCGCTGGAAGAAGTGGTGGACAAAGACTAACCCAGCACACCTAAAGGCTGGCTACGGTCACATGACCAGCGCCGCGTGGTGTGAAGATCATGGCTGGCAGTGGGCGTGTCCAACCCGCGACGAGAAGGTCGCAGCCGAGAAGTACGGCGTGCCAGTTACCGAGGAGCAACTCAAGCAGATTGCCAACAGCAAGGTCAAGGCTGGAAAGCTTGCCGCCGACTACAAGGCGCTCTTGATCGTGACGCACCCAGGAAAGGTCGCAGCACCTGCACCAGTCGTTGCTCCAGTAGTTGCGCAAGTGGCTCCCACAATCAATGTAGAGGCACCTAGGAAGCACGTAGAGGTTCCGAAGGTAGAATCTGGTACTAAGACACCATCCGAGTTGGATAGTGCGGTAAAAGCCCTGGAAAAGGTCGACTGGGCATCAATCGGAGCGAAGGGTCTAGCTCTGGCAGGAGACGCGGCTGAGGCCGCGAAGAAGGAGAAGACCATTATGGGCAAAATTGGCGCATGGCTAAAGTACATCGCAGACAACAGCAAGATTGACGAGATGCTGCTTGATGCAGTTCGGACGTTCCTCACCGTGTCGATCTCGGTCGCACTTGGTTTGGGCATCCCGCTTCTGGACATCAACGGCGGCGACTTCCGCACCATCGTGAGCGCAGGCTTGGCGTCTGCCCTCCAGATTGTCGTCAAGGCGCTTGATCCTAACTCCACTGAGTACGGCATCCAGAAGAAGAAGTAATGTCCGACAAGTGGGTCTATGTCGGTGGGACATTTGACCTCTTCCACGCAGGACACATCAACTTCCTCAGCAAGTGCGCGGAGTATGGCAAAGTAATTGTTGCCCTCAACACAGACCAGTTTGCTGCTCGGTACAAGCGGCGACCAATCCTCTCTCTTGCAGAACGATACGATGCGCTGGATGCGTGTCGATTCGTGGACAAGGTGGTTGTCAACATTGGCAACGAAGACAGTTGGGTCACCATTGATGCGATGCAGCGTGATTGCAAGATCAAGTTCATTGCTCACGGTGATGACTGGACTGGCGATAGCCTTTTAGCCCAACTCAACATCAGCCAGCATTGGCTAGACACCAAAGATATCTCAATGCTGTACATTCCATATACCGCTGGTATCTCTACTAGCGACATTATAGGGAGAATCAATGGCGAGCATCACCGTAGTGGTAATTGCTCATGCGGACTCGGAGAACCTTGTTCGTATCCTGGAATTGCTTGGGAAGCAAACCCAGAAGCCTGATGAAATCATTGCTCTCTGCTCTGAGATTGATCTTGAGGGCGTTTGGCAGCAGTTTCCGTGGGTCAGGTTCTACGAAGAACCAAACCTCAACGACTGGGGTCACAACAAGAGGGCCAAGGGGCTTGACCTGGCGACATCTGAATACATCGCGTGGTTTAACCACGACGACTCCTACGACCAGACCTTCATCCAAGAGATGATGGAATCTGCATCAGGTGGCGCGGATGTGCTATACTGCGGTTGGAACAAAAATCACAACCCATCCTTTGCCCTTGGGCAATCCACCTCTGGCAACTACATTGCCAAGACCAGCTACGCTCGCAAGGCTGGCTACACCGACCGCCACTACGAAGCGGACGGAACCTTTATCAATCGACTAGCCGCACTTGGCGGCAAGATTGAGTTCCTGCCCAAAGTCCTATATTTTCATAATGAGGTGAAGTAATGCCCAAAAGCGCCGCATGGCAACGCAAAGAAGGTAAGAGCGCAACTGGTGGCTTGAACGCCAAGGGACGCGCTTCCTACAAAGCACAGACTGGTGGCACACTAAAAGCCCCAGTCAAGAGCGGAGACAATCCGCGACGTGCTTCTTTCCTCGCCCGCATGGGCGGTATGCCTGGTCCCGAGCGCGACGAGAAAGGTCGACCGACGCGCTTACTCCTGAGCCTTCAGGCTTGGGGTGCCAGCAGCAAGACGGATGCCCGTGCAAAGGCAGCCGCGATCAGCAAGCGCAACAAGGCTTGAAGCAACTAGCAAATGAAGTTGCGGTCGATCTGGCTCGCGGTCGCTCTGACATCGAGTTCTTTGCTCGCAGGTGGCTTGGCATTGAGGGGAATCCAGGACAGGTTGCATGGTGGAAGTCCTGCTCCGAGCGTGACGAATCTGGATATCGACCGAAATACATCACAACAGTCGTATCCGCTGGCAACCGTGCGGGTAAAACGATGGCAATGGCGGTGGTCTGTTTCCACCACGCCTTGTACAAACTGGGACTTCCAAACCCGAAATATGGTGATCCCAAGTCCCACCTTGAGTGGCTTGATTCACCCTACGATTGGTTTCACATTGGTATTCAGCAGGAGACCGCAGAGCTAGTCTTCCGAGAGATTGAGACCATCCTCACTGGCCAACATCCAGCCCAAAAAGGTCGCGGTTGCCCAATGGTCAGGGAACTTGGTAAGATCGTAGAGACAACCAAGAAGTATCGAGGTGAGTATCCATGGATTAAGTTCAATCCCATTGTTGGTGGGGCAAGCATCCACTTCCGCACCACACAGGATCGAGCGAAGGCTCTCCTCGGTAAGGACATGAACGGTATCTCGTTCGACGAGGCGGCGTTTGAGCCACACTTGTTGATGATCTACCAAGAGGTACTCAACCTACGACGACTCTCCACTGGCGGTCCACTCCACTTCATTGGAACGCCGACCGAGGGATTCAACGAATACGCGGATCTTTGGGAAAAGGGTAATCCCGACAACCCAGCCCGCGACGATAAGTTCATTTCGTTCCGATTGTCTACACGGGACAACATCGGATACGGGTTGACCCAGGAGAACTTTGATGATGTCGTTCGGCAGCAAGCCGAGTACCTCATCCCCCAGAACATTGACGGATTCTTCATTGAGGCTAGGGACGCATTCTTCTGGTCCCAGTCCATTCAGGCGGTATTCAAATCAGGAGTCGAAGAGTTAGGCCCGACACGTCACCATAAGTATGTCCAGGGTGTAGACCCAGGGATTTCACATGACGCAACGTGGGCGATTACACTCGACATCACTGACAGAAAACTCCTTCGCGGCACGCGGATTAGAAAGCGTGGCGGCAAGCAGAGCATCTCTGCCGTCGTGAACATGGTCCGCGAAGGACACCTACTCTACCAACAAGACGGTGCGTACTGCACCACCATTGTCGATTCCACAGGACTCGGTGGACGACTATTTCAGCAGGAGTTCAGCATCATCCGCCCGCTCCGAGGATTTGACTTCGGTGGCACTAAGGCGAAGAAGGTGGAACTCCTCAATGAATTGAAAGCGGTCCTAGACAAGGGACAAATCGAACTGCCAACTGGCGGTGCGTGGGATGAGATGCGAAGGCAACTCCTCACCTACAAATTGGATGATAAGAAGCTGGAGCAAGATGCAGTGATGGCACTGGCCATTGCTGTGCGACACGCTTTGCGAAACCCAGAGAAGCCCGTGAACGATCCAGTGTTCACATATTTTGGAGTGAGTGACTGATGGCCGACAAGGTACGAAAGATCCCGCGTGCGTTCCAGGGAACGAGGGCGATTCCAGCGCAGTACACGACTGACCCTGATATTGCCACGCCTGAGCAGATTGCCTCCATTGGCACTGCCAATGCCAAGGCACGAAATATTGCCAAGGGTAATAACGCTACTGCCCCAGCATCCACTGCTGCTCCAATTAGAACCAACCTTACTGGCGGTCAGCCAAACCTGCCACAGGTCAAGGGCAAGCCGATCAGCACGACTCCTGCTGGTCTTATCTCAACAAGCAAGCCAAATGTTGACGCTGGTGCTGCGTTTACTGCTGGTCTCAAGGGTGCTGCTGGTAGCGAGAACGAATCGCTCTTCAGCAAGCCAAACCAGAATCCTCTTCCAACAGATGCCGCGCCAAAGAAGAGCCGAGTTGTTGATGCGCTTGACCGACTTCGAGCAACGGCAGAATACTTCAACGGCAGCAATGTAAGCGGTGGTGCGGGGAAGCCAGCACGACAGACGCCAAATAAGACGACGACTCGCGGTACGGTTGCGACCTCTCCATCAAAGGTCAATGTCTCTGGTGGACCTGGAGCACCTGCTGCTCAAACGCCAAATAGTCCGCTCACGCGAGCGCGAATCAAGGAATTGCTCAACACGCCACGGGCGCAGAGCGTTGGCGGTGAGATTGCCACAGCACCAGCGGCAGTCAATGCAACCAGCAAGGCTCCAGTAGTTCGCACGATCAAGCCCAACTTTGAGAAGCTCACCCTTGGTGAACAGGCTTCGGTTAAGATGTCTGAGACCGCGCTCAGTGGACAAGGCATTGATCCAAACCAGAACGAAGAGCATCTGCTTCTTCAAGAGATCCTTGGTCGAAAGCAGTTGGTGGAGCCAGAGCAGAACCGACTCCGCTCGCTCTTCCGCCGCATGGACAACCTCTATCACCCAGAAACCATCACCCTTGGCGGTGCTGACCACTGGGCAGAGGATCCAGGTGCGCGACTTGCTGGTCGAGCACACGTCTCGGTCAACATCCATCATGCCTATGTTCAGATTCCAGCCTCTATTCAGGCTGTGCGACCAGTTATCAATTACGTTCCAACTGGACCAAATCCAGAAGATCGAGATGCCGCGCAGATGCGCGAGCGTCTATACTTCCGCTGGTGGGATGCCAACGAGATGGACCTGCTCCACGAGCACGCTGCGCTTCTCAAGGAACTCTATGGCCATACGGCGGCAAAGGTGTACTGGGATCCAGTTGCCGAACTACCAAAGATCAGCGTCATTGAGCGACCAGAGAACCTCTACCTTGGCTTCGGTGATAGCGACTTCAATCGCCTAGACTGGGCGCTTTACTGCTACGGGATGTCGCCACAGTCGGTTCAAGAGGACTACGGCGTGGATGTTATCCCCGTCAAGCAGGGCGACAAGTATTTCCCATACACGACTCGTGGCACGCATGATGATCCAATTGGCAACGTGTGGTCCAACACCTTTGAGCGCAATCCGCTCCGACGCGAGACTGCCTACGAACAGATGCAGGTCGAAGTCTACGACTACTGGTACAAGGTGCCAACCAAGCCAGGTAAGGCTCCGCTTGTGTACAATGCCATCTTCGTCGGCAACACCATGGTAAAGAACGACGCGCACCCTGAGTATCAGGGGAAGATTCCGTATGTTCACCTGCCAAACGGCAAGATCCCTGGCAGCCCATACGGTAAGCCAGCACTCTACGATGCCGAGCAACTGCTCCGCGAGAAGGACGAGCGAGTCACCGCCATGGCGCAGATGATTCAGTCCATCGTCGGTGGGCAGATGTGGCAGCTTGTTGGACCAGAGGCTCCTGATGAGGTACCGCCAAACGCGCTACCAAAGCCAGGTCGCGTCGCAACCCCTGGCCCTGGCAACGAACTCCGTGCCATCCAGCCGTTCATTCCTTCGTTCCAGATTGAGCAGTACATTGGTCGTATCGACCGAGAACTTGCTGTGGCAACTGGTTTGAACGACCTACTCCTTGGTCTTGCGCCCGCGCAGGTACTTGGTTCGTCACGAGCCATCGCTGCGCTTATCGCTAACTACGAAGCACGCCTTGCTCCTAAGCGCAAGGTGTTCTACCAGTGGATGCGACAGGTCTGGGAAATGTGCGCCCGCATCTGGGAAATTAAGAACCCAGCCGTGCAGCAGATCATTGGCGGAGAATACCGTATTGATGTTGTCGCCCCAGAACTGACGCCACGAGACACGCTGGAACTTGCCAGCACCGCGATCAACCTTGTCCAGAACCGACTGTGGAGCGCCGAGCGTGCCATGGATCGCGTGGGCGTGGAAGATCCGATTGGCGAGAAGGATCTCATCCGCGATGAGCAGACTGACGCAACGCTGAACCCTGCATCCGTTGCAACGATGGCTCAGGTCATGCAGCAGATGCAGCAGATGCAAATGCAGGGACAGGCCCAAGTCCAAGAGCAGGCAATGATCACCCAGCAGCAGGCTGAAAATGCCCAGCGCACGATGCAGCAGGGTGTTCCTGGAAGCCAGTCCTTAAACCAGCCAGAGAATCAGGCGCAGTTGCCGCCTGAAGCTCTGCCAGCAAACGCCGCAGCGCCAGGATCAGAGAACCTGCTCCCAGCGCCGACTGGCACCAATGAGGTACCTGCATAATGGCACGACGAGGACGATTCACCAGCCCGAATTCTGGCGGACAGAACCTTACCGCGCTGATTACTAGCCTTTTGCGCGAGCGAAACTCCGCAGAGGAGCAGGCGCTGCTCAATGCCTATCGAACTGGAACTGCTTACAATGGCACCGTTCCAACCGCTAGTGACATTCAGGCGTTCTACGACGATTGGGCAAGGAATGCTGGCTACTCCGTAGGAACGCTAGAGTATCAGGCTATCGTCCAGAAAAAGTCCGAACTCAACAACTATGATATTAAGAAACAATACAATACTCTGATCAATCAATTTAACGATAGCAATGGCTCTAACTATGATAAGATTGCAAGCTTCCTAAAGAATGAAGCAAGTAACTCAAGCGATCCACAGGATCTTGAGACTTACGCAAGCGCAATGAGTGACATCAATAAGTCCTACATTGGCTATCAGGGTGAGGCCCTTGGTCGAGGTGAAATCACCGCTTCTGAGTATCGGGCGCTTGCTGCCGAGATCATTGCTAAAATGGACCCAGCAGACCCAAAGCGTTATGAGACGCTTGTCAACGCCTATACTTACGAGTGGAACGCCGAGAAGAGCAAGTGGGATAATCGACTGCTTGCTGGCACCATCAATGCAAATCAATACGCTAACTGGGCAAAGGGATTCCAGAGCGCGCTTCTTGCCGCTGGGATCAAGAAGGACAGCATTCTCTATACTGCGGCTGGCGCCGCACAGGTAACAGCAAACAGTGGCGGTGGTCCTGGTTCTGGCTCTGTCGTTAAGACTAGGATTGACGCAACGCTCAAGGAAATTGACGATATCGTTGATGTCGCCCTATCCCTAAACCCAGTAGGAAAACCCCGATCAATTTCAGAGATTAATGCAAGTGGAAAGGATAGCCTTAAGGCCCTTACTGATGACCCAGCTTTGATTCTCATGCTTGGAGATGCGCTTGATCAAAACCCAAATGGCTTCCCAGCCCTTGCAGCACTGGGGATTACAGATAGCGCAAGTCTAAACATTTACTTCCAAAGTAGACTAGAGAGTGGTAGAGCAGACGCCAATCTTCTTTTGTCAACTGGCGGTCCAGATTATACTCAACCGTGGTATGACGCTAGTAATTCCACTGGGGCATTGTCCGAACTTGCCAAGTTTGACTTCCAAAGCACGAAATGGCTTAGGGATGTTGCTGCGGCCAAGGGAGACGCCGCAAAGATTCAGGAACTCAATAGTGAATGGACCAACTATCTTTCTGGCGGGGATTCTAAGTATGGTTCTCTTAATGGATATAATCTTCCAGACCAATTTAAGACACTTGCTCAGAATGAACTTGACGCCATGACTGGTGTTTCAGACGGAAGCCTGACTACATTAAGCCAAACTGTCAACGCAGACCTTCCACTTAACTTTGAGACGGTGAAACAGGACAAAGAAAACTTTGATGCAATGAAGTCTGGTCAGGGTCATCAGGTTTGGAACAAAGAAAATCAAGAGTTTGAGTTTGTTGCTGGTCGACCTATTGGTAGAACGGAAACTGGAAGTTACCAGTTTGTAGAGTTCTCCAGGGTTAACGGAGAGATTGTAGCTTATGTGACATCAATTCAGGGAACAAAGATTTCTGACGCAAAAGGAGATCAGATTGGATGGCTGTACGATCAGCAGAATGGTTCTGCCCCTATTATCACCAATCTTAAAGGTCAACTTATTGAGACTCCAGAATCTGGTTTGAATGGAAACGAGGCTTCTGGATTTGCTCTTCCAGACGGTGCAACTTTTAATGTCAGCGACAAGCAGATCCCGCGTTACAGCACTGTTAAACTAGCAGTTGAAACAAAGGTTCCATTTACTGGAGATTTCAGAAGTGAAGGTGGCATTGATCGCAATAAAACAGAGTTGGTTCTTTCGCCAGACGATCTTCGAACCGCATCTGGTCTAGTTGCCAAAGTTCTTCCAGCCCTTGGTGGGGACGCCATGGCTGGTACGAACATCGCACAGTCGGTTCTTGCCGACGCTGACAAGATTCAGGTTGGCCAGATCAGCGAAACTCCAGCTGCAACTACCCCCGCAGGACGAGCAGAGATTGCTCGACTTTCTGGAAACAAAGACCTAGAGAAAGCCTGGCTATTCATTGAGGCAAACAAGGATAAGTTAGAGATCGTTAACGGCGGATACCGATGGAAGGCTGGAACCCCAGAAGCAACCCAGCCACGATCTGATGCGCTTGGAATGGCCGCAGCATTTGCTGCTCCAGCATTTGCCGCTGGCGGATTCACTGGCGTTGGTGCCGTTCCAGCAGCAGTTGGCGCTGGTATCGTTGGCTTTGCTCAGGGTCTCCTTCAGGGAAAGCAAAGCCCACTTGACACGATTAGTGACATCAACAGAACAATCCTCAATCAAGATCCTGCCATGAAGAAACAACGTGAACAGTTTTATTACTCTGCGCCAGTTATTGCGCCAACTACAAAGACTGCAGCAATGCCACTTGAGGATCGTTTCTTCAGGAAGATTAATCCACCAGCAATCCCACAGACCCCTGGTATTCGACCAGGTATTCCAGACGTTAGCGTAATCGGTCCAAGGCCAGCAATCCCATCCCCAAGAGTTCCATCAGTTAATCCAATGACGCAGAAGTATGAGTCTGCTGCGTTTAAGGGAACTCTGCCAATTGTTCAGAGTCCATCAACAGTAAGGAGAGGTGGAAAGTAATGGGCGGAGTTCTTGGGCCAAAGAACGGTTCATCTGGCGGTGGGTCCCCGCTTACCCAAAACAATCCATTCTTTAAACCGACCGAGCAAAAGACCATTACTTCAGCGGGTAAAATTTCGATAAGCATTGCCGACCCGTCAAATACCATTAAGAGTTCCATCGGAAATACAAGCAATGCCATCGTTGGTCTAGGCAAAGGGCTTGTGTCCATTGCTGAAAATCTTCCGATCCTTGGTGGCATCACCAAGCCAGTGATCGGTGCTGTTGGTACTATCGCTGATGCAACGATTGGTACTGGTGTCCGCGCCCTAGAAGGCGTTCGAGTTGATATTGGCGGAAAAAAGAATCTTGCAGAAGTTGCAGGAATTCCATTGGATATCGTTGGCGGCGCCCTTGAGGGCGGGCTAACTGTACTCGGTGCGCCTGTTCGCTTTGTTGGAGAACAAGTTGCTGGCGCCAGAATCCGAGAGACCCAGAGCGGAAATAGAGGATTTGCTACGACAATCTTTGGCGATGCTCCGCAGGCAGCCGTTGACTCTGTACGGGCTGGCGGTTCCATTGAGGACGCCGCACGGCAACTGGTGAAAGATGGCAAGGGTTTCTCGGAAGATGGAGCCATGAACTTCATCTACGAGATGCTCCTAGACCCAACAAACATCATCCTTCCTGGCGTTGGCAAGTTTGCCTCAATTGGCAAGGAAGCCATGCTTCTCAATGCAATGGGAGAGTCAAAGCTTCTCGGCCTTGCTACTCAAGCTGCTAAGTCTGGTAATAAGGAACTTGCTGCTGGTTACCGCGCCCAAGCTGAATTCCTGCAGAAGTGGGATTGGGCTGGCGGAATCTATAAGGCTACCCTTGGTCAGGTCAATGGATCTGCAAGGAAACTTACTACAAACATTGTCAAAGAAGTTGCCACTGGTGCACTTCAGGCATACCGACCACGAGTCATTGACGGATTCCTCAACGATGTGACGGCCATTGGTGGTCGTGAACTTGCAAATAGGGGTCTGACTAACCATGCTGCAACCTTTATGAATGCAGTAAAATCTGGTGCAATTCGAGCGAAGACCGCCATTGTTGGATCTGTTTCCCGTGACTTCTCGGATAACATCATCAGCAATATTATCAAGTTGACAGAAGAGGGAAAAACCAAAGCGCAGATCCTAGCCACCGCTGCTGGTCAAGAGGGAGATAACCTTGGCAAGATTCTTATTGATCTAAATGTACCAAAGAAGGTTGTTGACGACCTCTTTGATGGAATTTCTGTTGGACTTAAAAAGAAGGTTCGCGGAGATGAACTACGTCGCAGACTAGTTGACCAGAGGGATCAGGTCCAGACATTTGTTGCTAATGCTCAAGTGCGAAGGCAAAAGGATATAATCACTAGGGTAGCAAAATATAAGGTTGAACTTGACGCCCGCCTTGCAACCGAAGACGGCATCCGCGTCATTTCCGAAGCAAAGCTTGATCGAGTACCAGCGGCAAGCAATCCAACGGTTGGCATCCAGGAACTGACGCAAGATCTTGCTTCTGGATTTGGCATGAAGCAGGATGAGGCGCTCAAACTAGCCGAGTCACTGTTTGCCAAGCACAAGGGTGATGTTGCCGCACTTACGGATATCCTTTCTTTTGCACGAAGCGCCAACCTTGGACAAGCAATGCGCGAACTTGGCAGTCTTCGGAGTTTGCTTAAGGGTAAGGTTCTTCGCGTTGGAAAGAAGGATATTGACCTTTCCAGAATCACCATTACGTCAAGGCGCAGCATTACTCAAAGTGACACTAAGAAAATTCTTGCTCGCATTGATGAACTCAAGGCAGTTGTTCGATCTAAGGGTAGTGGTGCCGCTGCCGCAAAGAAAGAACTAGATGCCATCTCCGATAATCTTGTTTCCAACTATGACGAGTTCGGCGTTTTTGCTGGAACTGGCGGAACTCACACGCGAGATAGTGTCTTTGAATATCTTGAAAAGATTAAGAGGAGAACAGTCAGAGAGGTAAGTTCAGAAGAAAGAAGCGCAATTCTTGCAGCAGCAGCAAAAGACCAGAGCTTTGCTCAAATCAAAAACGTTGAAGAGCGCCTTCTTGCTATGGGATATCGTCTTGGCATTGCCCCAGAAGATGGACTTGCCACTATTCGTTCTCTTGTAACTGATCACCACGGTCGAGAGAAGATGGCAGAAGTGCTCACTCCGTTCTCCGATATGATTGACAACGTGGACACTAACCTAAAGGGAACTGGTGCATTTGACCAAGCCATTGCAAATGAAACCCTTCGTCCAACCAAACTAGGTAGGATCTGGAGTTCGTTTACTAGGGGGTACGGTTCAGAGATTACCAAGAACAACATCGTTGAGCGGTTCGTCACTGGCATGGTGTCAAAGACTGGCATCTCCGTCAACGCATCCAGAAGGATCATGTCTCGCGTTACTTCCCTTGCCGCCGAGAAGGGTATCCAACCAAAGGCACTCTTCCTTGACCGTATTGAGGTTGAAAAGATCTTTCGAGAAGAAATGGGCGATGCTTATGGTAGACTGGCAGAAAGCGGAAGCACTCCGATTAAGATGATCATTGATGCTGCCGCTGGGGATCTATCTTCTGCTGGCCTTACCTCTGGATTCACTGGTAGGGTCAAGGCAATCTTCCCAGAAATCACCGTGATCACAGACCGACTCTACCCAGAAGCACGATTTGGTCGGCTGAACCCGTTTTTCAACCTTGTTCTTGAGCGTGCAGAAACTAACATCATGAACACCGTCCACAACATCCGAAAGGAAGTTGCCATTGAGGGACTTGCTGATGTTCGTGGTGCATATCTACGTAAGGCACACCTTGATCCACGAAATGTCAACCGAGAGATCAATGATGGAATGATGAATATGCGCGCACGAGCAGTCAGAAGCATGACTGCGGCCATCGAAGCTTCTCCGTCATTTAAGGAGCGTATTGCCAATCGGATTCTTGCACTCAAAACTGGTGGACTTAAGGGTGCAACAGAAGGACTCGTCACGAAAGATGGTGTCAAGAAAGCCTTCTCTATTGATGGAGTAAAGTCAGCAAAAGAAGTGTCTCGTGACGTAACATCCGATCAGTTTGCCATGCGTGAAATTCTTGACAACATTAACCGAATGGCTCCAGATAAACTTAATGTTCTTGCATCGCACTACGGTGTAACCAGCGCAGATCAGGTTGCAGAACGTCTCATTGCTGATTACCTGCTTCAGGCAGATCCTATTCGATTCGCTGAGGTTGTAAAGGCAGAAGGAAGAATGGCTCGTACTCTTGCTGAGCAAGCCCTAAAGGAAGTTGGGGTAAATGGCAATGCTGCTCGTGATATTGCCGCATCAACGATTGCGGCATATGAGACCGCACTGCTTCGTGGAAGTCGAGCTGCGGATAAGGCCCAATACTTTGCAAGCCACAGGACCTGGTTTGAACGGAGCATCAACCACCCATTCCTTGGCGTCTATCCATATTCCTACATGACCCAAAAGGCAATCCCAGGATTGCTAAAGCTTATGTTCAAGACACCAGTTGGAAGGAATGTCTACGCTCCAGCACTTGGCTATTATACGTGGAGCAAGATTGTTGAAGAGGTGAATAACTCAATCAACAGTGATAGGGGATTGGTCAGCGATATCGTAAGCAACGATGCCTTACTGTATGTTTTGACCACGCTACTTCCAGTAACTCCAGACGGTATGGGATTCTCGCTCCCAGCATGGTTGAGGCGTGGAGTTATTCAGCCAGGAATGCGCGGGACAGAAATTACTCCTGGAGAATTTGCCCCAACACTCAGTGAAGTTGTGTCTCAGTTTGGACGAGGAACCGTCCTTGGTCAAACTCGAACCATTCTTGAAGGTACTCAATCCGTTTTGGATATTACACAAGTAAACCAGAATATTACTGGTTTTATTGAATCAAATTTACCAACTCCACAAGAGATCCAAAATGCGGTCTCTGCCATTCGCGGAAATGAATAAATAACCCCCGACACTGTGTTGGGGTGGGTTGTAAAGAAGGAGAAAATGCTGTGGCTGAAGAAGTCGTGAACAGCGTCGTAGACCAGTCGGCTGAGGTAGTTGCCCCAGAGGTAGCTACTGTGCCCACTGAGAACGACGGTGATGTCGCCACTTGGAAGAAGCGTCTAGCAGGCAAGGATCAGGCGCTCACCGCTGCTAAGAAGGAACTTGATGATATCAAGTCCAAGGCAGAGGAACTCTCTCGCTGGAAGGCAGAGCAGGAGCAGGCTCAGATGACGGAGTTCGAGAAGGCGCAAGCCAAGATTCGAGAACTGGAGTCAAAGGCCGCTGCTGCCGAGGCTGCCGCAAGGGAGGAGCGATTAGCGCGGGAATTCCCTCTCGCTTACCAGTTCCAGAAGGATACCAGTGGTCTTGATGAAACCTCCCGCGCTGCTGCGCTAGAGAAGTTCATCCGAGATGCCGCTTCGGTAGCCAAGGAACAGGTCGAGACGGCACCCGCAATCGTTGATCCAAACAATGCGCGTCGGGCAACCGCTGCGCCAACTACTAAGCCAGATTCCAAGAGCATCTCTGAGAAGCTCAAGGGACTGGGTAATCCATTCGCTGATTAGGAAGGAGTAGCTTCATGGCTACCACACTTACCAGCACGTCAGGTTTTTCTGACCTCGTACAGGAACTTGTTTCTGCACGAGCAGCAGAGGAACTGCGCGCACGTGCTGTTCACGCGATGCCAGGGCTTTATGTCCCTGCTCGCTTTATCAAGGGGACGAACACCCTCCGCTACGCTCGTTATGCTGACCTTGGTGTCAACACGACTGCGCTTTCGGAAGGCTCCCCGCCTGTTGACCAGGCCCTGACGATTTCATCCGAGTTCTTCACTGCGACGCAGTACGGTGCTACGGTTGCAATTTCGGACCTTGCCAACATTGACTCGCCACATGACCTCATCAGCATCGCTGCTGAGCGCGTGGCGTATCAGGCAGTTCGCTCAATGGACGTGATCGTCCGCGATAACATCCACAGCACCGCTCTTACGAGTGCTGTCTTTGGTGCTACCGCTTCGGGTACGCTTACCCAGAACGCCGCTAACAGCGCAGTTGCTACTGCTGGTGTTCTCAATGGTACGTTCGTCAAGCAGATTGTTGCTCGACTTAAGGGTGCCAACGTTCCTCAGTTCGCTGATGGCACGTATCGCGCAATCATCCATCCTTCACAGGAGTATGACTTGATCAGCGATACCGCCGTAAACGGCTGGATCGAGTCGCGCAAGTACGTGAACAACACCGACCTGCTTACGGGCGAAATCGGTATGTTCGCTGGCGTGCGCTTCATCGTGTCTTCGGACGCCAAGGTCTACACGACCGCTGGCGCTTCGGCTGGCAACGTGTACGCCGCCCTGTTCCTTGGCCCTGACTCCTACGCAATTGGAGACAGCCAGACCCTCCAGAGCTACTTCGTGGCTCCTGGTGGCGATCACACCGACCCACTCGCACAGAAGGCGCTGTTGGGTTACAAGATGCGTTTCGGTTCGCTCCTCCTCGATGAGGCAGGCGCCCGTTATCGCGTCGTCAAGACCCAGGCTACGGTCGGAGTCTAATCGGTAGGGACGCCGATACCCCCGTCCAGTCTTTGACTGGGCGGGGGAGTCCCGCTAGAATCAACGTAGAGGCACGCCAGACGCGCCAGGAGCCTCGAAAAGGGTCAGGGTGGTACCTAGATACTACCCAAGAGTTTGCGAGCCTCTATGCTCGCTGGGGTCGATATGCTGAAAGTCTTAGTTTGGGGACACGTTGAAGAGGGTCCCTGCGCCTATTTCCGTGGACATCAATTCTCAGAAGAGTTGAAGAAGCTTGGCGTAGAATATCGCGGGCTAAACAAAGTCGGAATGAAGATCAGAGAGGGCGGCGAGAACCTGCTCCTCCCCGAAGCGATGGCTAAGGGACTTGTAGACTTTGATACCTCCGACGTGGATTGGGCAGATGTCGTTGTCTTTAGGCGCTACTACAACACGACTATCTGCTGCAAGACGGAAGAATGCACGTTCGTCACCTTCTCTTATGCAGAAGCATTAAAGCATGAACACGGATGGAAAGAGCGCGACCTTATTACGCGACTCCTCTGGCCCACTTTCCAATATGCCAACCATGGCAAGGCTATTGTCTACGAGACAGACGATGACCACTTCAACATCCGACCGTGGAACGGCTACATCAAGGATGTTCGACCAGAGTACCAACTGATTGAGGAGATGGCAAAGCGTGCCGATCTCGTCACTACTTCCACCAGCACTATTGCTAAACGCTACTCGCGTTTTAATGACAATGTGCGTGTTATCCGAAATGCTATTGATCCAGAACTTTACAAGCCAACAATTGAGCGACCAGCTGGCGACAAGCCACGAGTGGTCTATTACGGAAGCACCGCTCGACTACGAGACTATGCTGGATATCCAGAGGGTCCACGCCAAAAAATCATTGGCGGATACGCTGGCAAGGCAGTCATGGATCTTCGCAATGAACTGCACACCGTCTTCGTTGGGACTAACCCTGGAACGGAAGCAACGGTAGCGCAGTTTTTCCAAGAGCAGCATGGATATATCACTGGCATTAAAGAGTTCTGCGAGGCCCTTGCCAATACGCACCCAGACATTGGCATTGCCCCACTAATGGGCGATGACTTTGACCAAGCCAAGTCCGAACTCCACTGGCTTGAGTACGCCATGACTGGTGCAGCCTTCATTGGCGAGCGATTCCGTGGCGATGGTCCGTACCAGATGGTCCGCAATGGTGTGGATGGGATGCTCGCCCGTGGGCGCGGAGAATGGTACGACGCAATAAAAAAGCTCACACGCAGCAAGGATCTGCGAGAACAACTCGCAGGTGCGGCGCGTGAGCGTGTGCTAAAGGAATATCACTACAAAGATCGAGCAAAGGAATGGGCTGACGCCTTCAAATGGGCAGCCGAGAATAGAGGCAAAGGAGCCAAGATCGCATGAGCACGACATTTTCCAGCCTACTCACTTCGCTGCGGCTCTCCCTACGTGACCCTAACGGGACCACGTGGTCGGATGGCCAACTCGGTGAACTCATCAACCGTGGCATTGATGCCATTGGCGATGTCTACCAATCAGAGGTAATCCAGTCCACTGCCTTCACCCAGCCGATTAGTGGGTCGGTGTTTAGCGTTGCGCTCTCCACGGTGACGTGGCCAGTGCGCGTTGATGTGTATGACGCAAGCGGGAAATATCGTGAGACGGTTCGACCCTCGTCTGGCGATGGTCCCGATTCGGGTTGGGAGGCACATGGAGGAATCCTGTATCTCCCAACCCGTTATGTTTTGCCAGCAAGCACGGGTACGCTCAACATTGTTGGTTATGGAGATTGGACGCAGATTAACACGGCGCAGACCAGCTCTATCACCAACCTAGACACGACCGCGCAGAACGCGGTCAAGGTCTTCGTTGAGGCAGAGGCGCTCACGATGCTTACCTTTGACCGAGCGCAGTATCAACAGTGGCAGGTCTCCTCTGGCTCATCAGATATCTCTGCCCTTGGCATGAACAACCTTGCTCTTGCTGCCCAGCAGCGATGGCGCCAGGAGAAGAACCGCATTCGAAGATTCCGTAAGGGAGGCTGATCGTGGATTTCAACAGGGAAATCAAGATTGCCACTGGTACGGCGACCTCAGCGTATCTCAATCTCAACAGCATCACGACCGCACCCACGGTCGGTACGCCATTTAGCGGCTACGTGCTTGAGAGCGTTTCCTACGCCAATGCTAATGTTGCTGGATTTGTTGATCTTCTTGCTCAACGAGATGGTTCTGAGGCAAACATTGCCACGCTAACCAATCGGCAAATTCAAATGATTGTCCAGGTATACGGCTCATCGTCGGCAGACTTCTACGATAATCTCAATGGCCTTAACTCCGCTTTTCAGCCATACCCGTCATTCGCTTCAAGCGATGACGGGTTTCGTGCGTTGAGGTTTGATCAAGCCACGGTTAGCACATCTGCATTTAGCACAGGTTTTATCCCTTTGTATTTGAATGTCCGACCAACAAGTCTCCCAGTTTATAATTTGAACAATGATTTGGTGACACCGAGGACAAGTGATCGTGGTGTTTCTACAAAGGCTGCCATTTCGTTGATGTGCAAAGACCCAAGGAAGATTAGTCAAACTGCAAAGACTGGCACGCTATCCGTTGGTTCAAACACGCTGACCAACAACGGAAATTACATAGCTTACCCAACGATTACCTTTGTTAACACTGGGGCGCAGCAGACAGCAACAATCTCAACATCAAGTTGGACATCGGTGATTGTTGTTGCCGCTTCCGCGACAACGATCCTGAACAGTACAACTAGGGCGGTGACGGTTGCTGGCTCATTGCAGATGAACTATATCCTTGACGGCACGACCTTTTTGCCAAACCTATATCCAGGTTCCAACGTTATAACGCTGTCATCGTTAACAAATACAACTATTACCTATACCTTCAATGAGGCTTGGTTGTGAACGATCAAAAGAAGTTTCGCCTTATTCTCTGGAGTACGTCGACTTCTGGATGGAGAGACCAGCAAGTTGCTGTTGTTTATGACGCGAAATCAATTGGCGTTGAGGAACACGCTAACGATGTTGGATCTGCATATTGGACACTGAATAACGATCACCCACAGATCTCACAGTTCCAACCGTTGCGTCGCCATTACGAGATTAGTCGATGGTCAGACACTCGTAGTAGATGGGAGTTTGTTGGAGCTGGAATGCTCAATGACTATACCTCTACTGAATATGAAACAACATTCAGTGGCATTGATTACAAGGCCGTCCTAAACCAGATCTTTACCCCATTAAGCAATATTACCTTTGCAACTATTTCTCCAATTAACCCAAACCTTGCCACGGTTCAAAAGACAACTATTTTTAATTCAACCGACGGAGTGACTGGGACCGACCAAGTATATGGCTCTTCGTACGACACTAAGGGTCAGGTTAATTATGATGTTGTTGATACAATGACTGTATCTGATGCAACAATTTCTGCTATTGCAAATACCACAAAAACTATTAGCATTACTTCTGGAACATCAACGTATACAGCATCAGTACAAACACCATATTTACAGTTGACATATAGCCTTGCGTGGACTGGATCAACATCACTTACGGGTGGATTTACTGGTACCTTTGGCGGTCTTACATGGACTGGAGGATTCGCAAATACTCCAATGATGCGGGTTGGAATTTTTGCATCGCCCCCAGGATCACTAGACCTTGGCGATCCGCCAATCGGGGCAACTGGAAGAATTGCAGAATTTAACATTGCAGCTGACTCCTCTTCTGGGGTTAATCGATTTAAGGCTCAAAATCGAGTGGTTGATATTTTGCCATTTTCTGCACGAGAAAACCTTTACACTGCTCTTGTTTCTGCTGGCGCTAACTCTGCAACAGTTGCATCCACGCTTATTGAAACCCCGACTGGCTCCTCTAACAAAACTGGGACACAAACCGTTTACGCATTTAGAAATGGCTTGACATATAGTTTGCAACTTTACGCTGGAATCTATGCTACATTCTCTACGGCTACAAACAAGTGGTATGTATCTCAGGACACAAAAACTAAATCCACTCCAGAGGTAACTCTCGGTCAAGGCACTGAAGATGTCTCTTCAATTGTTCAGCGCGTTTTTAATAACGCAAAGACAACTTCCTCAAGTTCTCGTATTAGGTATGCCTCACTAAGCGTCAGTGGATCTACCTATACAACGCATACCACATACTCCGCTGGTCAACCGTCACTGGATTATATTGGCGACATCTGTGACCTTGAGATGGGAGCACGCGGCGGCGGAACGAAGGCAATCTTTGGCATCAACAAACCCATTGCTGGATCATCGTATAGCGGCAACTTCAAATTATCGTTAAACGTTTCTAGTACTGCCATTACCACTGGACCGTCATTGAAGTATCCAGAGAACATCAAGTCCTATTCATTCTCTCCTGGATTTGCGAAGGTCCGCAATAATATTACCATTGTCCCAACAGAGCGATACCTTAGCGGATCAACTGGTCAAGGAGCATCTGGGGCGCAGATCATCGGAGCGTCAGCTTCTGATAGCGCCAGCATTGCAGCCTATGGAAACATTCCCCTCGTTGCCGCCAAGGGTGGATTCGTCAATGCTGCATCGGCACAAAACGAAGCCAATCGAATGCTTACTTTGTACGGCTCTCTTGACACAACAGTATCTCCAAGCGTTCCCAAGAACACCAAGCAGGTTTCTCTCAGAGTTACCGTAGATGGCATTGATCCATTCTACAACTGGGATGTCGGAGATTCCATTGGCGTAAACGTTGAACATGGGTTAGTGAATATCAACGAGCCGTTTGTCATTTCTGGAGCAAGATGGTTTGGCGAATCTAATGGCCAAGAACTACTGGAACTTGATCTAGTGCAGGGTTCTTCGTTTGCTGCTGCCTTTGGTGGCGGTGGTAGTCAATCCGCTTCTGGAACACCTGCTGCCAGCATTGGCAGTCCAGGTGCTGTCACTCCGCAATTCATTAGGGCTTCTCGAAGATGACAGGAAGCCAGTTTAGCACACTCCTTAATGCCATTGAGGATGTCCGCAAAGACCTCTCTGCCAAGCTGGACTCCATTGATGAGCGCCTTCGAATTGTTGAGGTAGATCAGGCAAAGGCTTCTGCCATTGTGGAAAACAACAATGATCGCACGATTGGTGTACAATGGAAGATAGGGATTACTGTGTCCGCTGTGGGCGTGGTAGCAACCCTGATCGTAAGCCTATTACCGTAGGCTGGGAGTATACATGAGTCTAGAACAAGACATCCATGCCATGCGGCAGATGGGGCTTCCGTTCTCGATTATTGGGTTAAAGCTTGGCCTCACCAAGGATCAAGCGCAGAAGAGATATCAGAAGTTCTTGCTGTCCAACCCCCTCCCCCACACCCCCTCCCCAGAGGGGGACTGGTCTTCTTTAGAGGGGGATCGGTCTTTTAGAGGGGGTCTGGTTAAGAGAGATACCCCCCCTTACCCCCCCAAGGCTGAGGATCTTATCACACCAGTAGAGCCAGTGCAACTAGACTACATTCCAAGGATTGGCTCTCTCAGAGAAAGCACAAACGAACTGGTTGTGGCGGCGGGGGACTTCCAGTTTCCCTTTGAAGACCCAGAGGTGTACGCATCTTTCCTCACCTTCTTGGCAGCAGAGCGACCAGATCGCATCGTGCTGACGGGTGACATCCTAGACCTCACGGCGGTGTCGGCGTATGACCGAGACCCACGTCTGGGAATGCCTGTGCAGGAAGAACTCAACCACGCGCACCGACGACTCGCTGAGATCCGCGCATCGGCTGGGCCAGAGGCGCAGATCTTTTTCTTGTACGGCAACCACGAAGCTCGCCTCTCAAAGTGGCTGGCAAAGCGTGCGCCTGAGTTGGTCGGCATGACCGATTCCGAAGGTCGAGAGATTCTCTCGCTGGCGAACTTGTTGCGCCTTGACGCATTGGATATTACGCCATGTCTTTCTGAAGGATTGGCGTATGCTGGACCAGAACATTTCCGTTCGTACTACCAGATCGCCCCAGACCTCATCGCCACGCACGGGACATACTCCCGCAGCACGGGCGGTGGCGCCAGCATCCTGCCGATTGTGGACGCCGCTGGTGTCTCCGTCGTCGGTGGTCACGACCACTCGCAAGGTGTGGCGTTCAAGACGGTTGGTGGCTTTGCTGGCATTGAGCAGCGTCGTACTGCCGCCATCTCCACGGGAATGATGTGCCGACGGACGGAGTTGGGCTACCTTGCCCAGCACCAGGTCAGCCGCTGGGCTGCTGGCTTTGCGGTCATTGAACTGTGGGGCGAAGAGGCTGGCCAATGGCAGCCTGACTTCGCATCGTGGACAGGGACGGAACTGGTGTGGCGTGGAAAACGTTACCAGCCCAAGAGTGTGGTAAAGTAATCACAACAAATCCATAACGAAAGGGTCGAGATGATAGGGGTCGTAGGTACTGGGCAAGTAGCCCAACATGTTCTTGCAGAGCTGCGCCGTCGGGCGCTGCCACATATTGTCTTCTCACGCTCGGCTGCGCCTATTGGCGAGTCGGGCGTTTCTGTTTTGTACACAGTTGACAGCATCCCAGATCTAATCCGTGAGCATAAGGTGACGAGCGTCATCAACTGCGCGGCACAGCGAGACATCGTAGCCTGCGAGAAAGATCCTGGCGCTGCGGTGACTGCTAACGTCGTACTGCCATCCACGATTGGGCAGCACGTGCGACAGGTGTACATCAGCACGGACTACGTGTTTGACCGCAACGAAGAGGATCGACCGCTGGATGAGAACGCTGAAACCAAGGGCGCATTGAGCATCTACGGGCAGACCAAGACAAAGGGTGAACACGTGGTTTTAGCAAACAACGGCGTAGTCGCACGCATCAGTAGTCCGTTTGGAATCTACCCATCGCCATTTAAGCCAAGCTTCGTAGACTTTGCCATCATGAGTCCCAACTCGCTAGATCTCCCAATTGACCAATACTTCCATCCAACGTACTTGCCAGACGTGGTTGGCATGATTGTAGACATGGCACTAGATAGCAAGTACGACGGCATCTACCACCTTGTCGGTAGTGGCAGGGCTGACTGGGCGTTGCTGGCACAGGTTGCTCGCAAGTTCCGCAAGAACAAGCAGAAGGTGACTGGCTCTGTTCGCAACGACAAGACTCGACCAAAGCATGGGGCGCTCATCAATACTCGGCTTATCCCGTTCCGACATTGGATGATTGCGCTGGAAGAATATTGCAAAGGCCAGTTGGCTGAAGAAAGGATCACGCGATGAAAGCACTAATCGTTGGACACCGTGGCTACCTAGGGCCACTTGTCGTCAAGCACCTCAAGCGTGGCGGCGTCACCGTCCACGGTCTGGATGAGGACTGGTATACCGAAACGATCAACGAACTACAAGGTCAACACATTCCGCACAGCGAGCGCAATGGACTGGATGCACGCTTAGTCGACCTTGATCCACTTGGCTCATACGATATCATCGTCTGGCTGGCTGCCGTCTCCAATGATCCACTCGGTGAACTGAATGTCCTAGATACGCAATGGTCTAACTACGAGCAGCCGATGCTCCAAGCGAAGCGGTTCTGGCACGAGAACCCATCGGGCAAGTTCATCTACATTTCGTCTGCATCCGTCTACGGAGCTGGTGAGACCCAACCATCTACGGAGTTCTCACCAGTTAATCCGCTCTCTGCCTATGGTCGGACCAAGGCAGCGATGGATGCGTGGCTCCTTGGTCAGGATCACCACCCGTGGGTATCACTCCGCCTTGGCACGCTCTGGGGCGAGTCGCCCAATATGCGGCGTGACCTTGTGGTCAATGCCTTCGTTTGGGAAGCAATCCACAATGGCGTGATCCGACCAATGTCGGATGCCCGACGACCAATCCTTCACGTAGACGATGCGGCGTGGGGCATTGCGCTCGCCGCCCTCAGTCCAGCCGTTCGTGGTATCCTCAACCTCTGCGCTGAGAACATCACGGTTTATGACTTGGCCAGTCGAGTTGGTGATGCGCTCTCAGTTCGTGTAGAGTACGGTAGTGGCGACGGCGACCGTCGTGATTACCACATGGACAACTCACGAGCGTTGTACAACCTGGAAATTAGGGAGGGCGAGTTGAAGACGACACACAATCCAGACAATCTGTGGCGCGTATCTCATTGCTTGCGCCGCTATGATTACCTACCAACGCGCACCGAGATGTACAAGAAGTTGTTGGGCGAATGAACGTCTCGCAGGTTCTTGATGTCGCGCTAAAGGCGAAGGCTGAGGTCGGTCGACCATCGGCTCGCCGTTGGCGTGGTTCCCTGTTGGGAGCCTGCATTCGTCAACAGTGGTACAACGCTGAAAAGGTGGAGCCAAGCAACCCATTCCCCGACAGTCTCTACCGTGTCTTTGAGCGAGGTCATGTCGTTGCCGAAGTCCTGAACCGAGCTGGGCGTGAAGCCGAGCGGCTTGGTCTGCTGGAGTCATTCCGAGAGGAAGTGCCGCTGGTCTGGGACGAGTACAACTTCTCTGGCAATGCCGATGCTGTGGTGCTCCGCAAGGATGGCATCAATGAGGTCTGGGAGTACAAGTCGATCAACAGCCGTGGAATGCAGTACCTCAAGGGCGTCAAGCCTGAGCACGCAATCCAGGCGTCCATTTACGCACATATTCTGGAGTTGCAGACAGGCGACCCACACGAAGCCCGTGTGGTCTATGTCGCTGCCGACAACTTCCAGATTGTGGAGTTCACGCTGGACAGGGCGTGGCGCGAACGCGCCGTGCGTGTCTTGCGTGTGCTACAATACTTTGGTGAACGGAAGCCGCCCCGTTTGCCGTCCCGCAAGGGGAAGGATATGAAGGCGGAGTGGCCCTGCAAGGGCTGCCAGTGGTTAAAGGAGTGCAGAGGATGACGCAGCCAGTCAAGCTCGCGGCGAAGATCGCCAAGGTTATGGAGGCGGTGGGTTATGTTCCCAAGACGGGAACCAACTCAGCGCAGGGATACAAGTTCGTTCAGGCATCGGTTGTTGCCGACAAGGTGCGAGAGCAGTTGGCTGCTCTCAATGTGTCGATGACACCAACGAACATTGATGTGATTAGTGAAGGGCTTACGCCCAGCGGCAAGCAGTCGTTGCTGACGCTGCGCTTCACATGGACGCTGACCGACGGCGAGACGGGCGAGACTATCTCGTTCCAGTCCATCGGCACGGGCGCGGACTCAGGCGACAAGGCGGCGTACAAGGCTGCCACTGGCGCACTGAAGTACGCGCTGCTGCTCGGCTTCCTTGTACCAACGGGCGATGACCCAGAGGGAGACATTGCAACGGACAAGGTGTCGTCTGCGGCAAAGGCGCTGTTTGGGGATCAGGAGCGCGTCGCTCCAGCCCCAGCGAAGAAGGTTGAAGTAGGGGAGTTTGATTTCTAATGACTGAGAACAAGCGCGGCCCACAGGTCGCAGTTGACGTATGGCTCTCTGATAAG
>Ga0214921_10002234_pt1 | contig 31740 bp, 23 predicted proteins | sample LL1505_MetaG_FD_177992 | JGI IMG/M metagenome (GOLD analysis project Ga0214921, IMG submission 177992) | Freshwater microbial communities from Lake Lanier, Atlanta, Georgia, United States - LL-1505 | ecosystem: Environmental > Aquatic > Freshwater > Lake | place: USA: Georgia | collected... | reverse complement strand
TATGCGCCGGCTGCAACAGAGAATGTCGGTGCTTGTACCGTGCCAGTAATTGTGTAAGCAAATGATGCAGCGCTCGAGTCGATATATGCAGACTTCACAGCAATAGCCTTGATAGTCTGTGTCACGCCCACAAATATTGCGCTTGAATACAATGTCGAAGCTGTTGTCGGAGCGCTGCCGTCTAACGTGTAGTAAATCGAAGCTCCTGCCGTAGCGCTGCTTAAGCTGACCGACTGAGCTATGGTGTAAATTCCTGCGGCTGGCGAGGCTGTCGGCGTCGCGACGGTTCCATTGATGGTATATGAAGCGGATGCGACACCAGAATCAGAATATGCCGCTTTCGTCGCAAATGCTTTTAAAGTCATTGAACTAGAGACGTTAATAGCGGACGAATAAACATTGGACGATGTAGTCGGCGTCGAGCCATCTGTGGTGTAGTAAATAGTCGCGCCACTGGTCGCGGTGCTGAGTGCTACTGACTGTGCAGGACCGTAAGCACCAGCGACGACGCTAAAGGTTGGCGTCGCTACAGCGCCGTTGATCGTATATGTCGCTGATGCCACAGCCGAATCTGAATATGTGGACTTGGTCGCAAAGGCTTTTAAAGTCATTGAACTAGAGACGTTGATTGCCGTTGAGTAGACAGAAGACGATGTGGTCGGTGTCGTGCCATCTGTGGTATAGTAAATAGTTGCGCCACTGGTGGCGGTGCTAAGTGCCACTGACTGGGCTGGGCCGTAGGAACCTGCAGCCACTGAGAACGTCGGCGTCGCGACTGCGCCGTTAATTGTATAGGCCGCTGATGCGACAGCAGAATCAGAATATGTGGACTTTGTAGCAAAGGCTTTCAAAGTCATTGAACTAGAGACGTTAATAGCGGACGAATAAATATTAGATGCTGTAGTCGGCGTCGAGCCATCTGTGGTGTAGTAAATAGTTGCGCCAATGGTGGCGGTGCTAAGTGCCACTGACTGAGCTGGGCCATATGCACCAGTGGCCACTGAGAACGTCGGCGTCGCGACTGCGCCGTTAATTGTATAGGCCGCTGATGCGACAGCGGAATCAGAATATGTTGACTTGGTCGCAAAGGCTTTTAAAGTCATCGAGCTTGAGACGGTGATTGCAGTTGAGTAGACAGAAGACGATGTCGTCGGTGTCGTGCCATCTGTGGTGTAATAGATAGTCGCGCCACTGGTCGCGGTGCTGAGTGCCACTGACTGCGCTGGACCGTAGGCACCAGCTGCCACTGAGAACGTCGGCGTAGCGACTGCACCGTTAATCGTATACGCCGCTGTTGCGACAGAAGAATCTGAATATGTGGACCTGCTCGCAAATGCTTTCAAAGTCATTGAGTTCGACACGTTAATAGCTGTGGAATACACACTAGATGATGTGGTCGGCGTCGTCCCGTCCGTGGTGTAATAAATAGTCGCGCCACTTGTCGCAGTGCTTAGTGCAACTGACTGGGCTGGGCCGTAGGAACCTGTAGCCACTGAGAACGTCGGCGTAGCGACTGCACCGTTAATTGTATAAGTCGCCGTAGAAACGGATGAATCCGTCCAGTTGGTCAGGACTGCAAAAGCCTTGATAGTCTGAGTGTTAGAAACGGTAATCGGAATCGCATAAACCGTTGAAGCCGACGTTGGTGTCGAGCCATCCGTTGTATAGTAAATAGTTGCTCCGGGAGTCGCAGAACTGAGAGCTACCGTCTGCGTTGGGCCATACGCGCCAGCTGGAACCGAGAACGTTGGAGCTTGCACCGCGCCAGTGATCGTATAAGCAAACGACGCTGCATTTGAATCACTAAAGGAAGATTTGACAGCCATGACTTTGATGGTTTGAGTTACACCCACAAATACAGGGCCAGAGTACGACGTTGATCCGGTCGTCGGATTGCTGCCGTCCAAAGTATAATAGATGGATGATCCTGCTGTGGTGCTGCTTAGCGTGACAGCTTGCGCTGTGGTATAGATGCCTGGGACTGGTGACGCGGTAGGTGTCGCGACAGCGCCGTTAATGGTATAGGCCGCCGATGCCACAGCAGAATTCGCGTAGGTCGACTTAGTAGCCATGGCTTTTACGGTCATGGAACTTGTGACGTTAATGGTTGTAGTATAAACACTAGACGCTGTCGTCGGCGTCGAGCCGTCAATGGTGTAGTAAATCGTCGCTCCGCTTGTTGCACTGCTCAGTGCCACTGACTGCGCTGGGCCGTAAGCACCGCCTGCGACGCTAAATGCTGGGGTTTCTGCAGCGCCGTTGATGATGTAGCTAGCAATTGATACCGTAGAATCAGCCCAGTCAGTCATGACGGCGAAAGCTTTAATAGTCTGCGTGGCGGAAACCGAGATCGGAGTCGCATAAACCGTCGATGCCGACGTTGGTGTTGATCCGTCAATTGTATAGTAAATTGTCGATCCAGGAGTGGCAGAGCTTAGCGTTACGGTTTGAGTTGAACCATAGGCGCCAGCAGCGACGCTGAATGTCGGAGCCTGTACCGTACCCGTAATGGTGTACGCAAACGTAGCCTCATTTGAATCAATCGAAGATGAGTTGACTGCAATGGCTTTAATGGTTTGAGTCACGCCCACAAAAATCGGCGCAGAATACAAGATCGGCGCGATGGCTGGTGAGGACCCATCAAGAGTATAGTAAATAGTCGCCCCGGGTGTAGCACTACTTAACGTTACAGACTGAGCGGTTGTGTAAATTCCTGGTGCCGGTGATGCTGTAGGCACCGCTAAAGAGCCATTGATCGTGTAAGCGGCACTTGCAACGGCAGAAGTCGCAAAATTAGCCTTGGTCGCTATGGCTTTTAAAGTCATTGAGCTTGATACGTTTATAGCTCCAGAATAAACACTTGATGAAGTCGTGGGTGTCGTCCCATCAGTCGTGTAGTAAGTCGTTGCGCCAGATGTCGACGTGCTCAGTGTGACAGACTGAGCTGGTCCGTAAGCTCCTGCTGGAACGCCAAATGTAGGCGTCGCCACTACGCCGTTGATTGTATAGCTAGCACTTGTAATTGCAGAATCAGCCCAGTTTGTCAGAACTGCTCGGGCTTTAATCGTCTGGGACGCTGCAACTGTGATCGGACTCGAATAAGCATTGGAGGCCGTGGTGGGCGTTGAACCATCGGTTGTATAATAAATAACGGCGCCAGGAGTTGCGCTAGTCAGGGCAACTAATTGAGTGGGTCCATAGGAGCCACTTGGAACGCTGAACGTTGGAGTTTGCACCGTGCCGGTGATCATATAATCAAAACTTGCCACTCCTGAATCGACATATGCAGATTTGGTCGCGATAGCTTTCATGGTTTGGCTAACGCCGATAAATACAGGACCAGAGTACAATGTCGAAGCCGACGTAGGCGCGCTTCCGTCTAGAGTGTAGTAAATGCTAGTACCTTCTGTAGCGCTACTTAACACAATCGACTGAGCAGTAATGTAAACACCAGCAGCAGGCGATGCAGTTGGTGCGGCAACGGCCCCATTGATGGTATACGTCGCAGATGCGACAGTCGAATCAGAGAAAGTGGCTTTAGTCGCAAACGCTTTAATTGTTCTTGAACTTGATACATTGATTGCGGACGAATAAACGGATGATGATGTGGTTGGCGTCGAACCATCGGTGGTATAATAAATCGTAGCTCCAGGAGTTGCGGAGCTCAGTTCTACCGTTTGAGCCGGGCCATAAGCACCAGCCGCCACACTAAATGTCGGCGCTCCGGTAGTCCCGGTGATAGTGTAAGCAAAAGACGCCGGACTTGAATCAAGATAGGCGGATTTCACCGCAATCGCCTTGACGGTCTGAGAGACCCCAACGGCTATAGGCGCCAAATACAATGTCGAACCTGTCGTTGGCGCGGATCCGTCAAGTGTAAAGTAAATACTAGCACCAGCAGTAGCGCTAGTCAGAGTCAACGACTGCGCCGTCGTGTAAAGACCAGCCCCAGGCGATGCCGTAGGCGCTGAAACTGATCCGTTGATAGTGTATGCAGCGGTCGCTACCGCAGAATCAGCGAACATCGCCTTACTCGCAAAAGCTTTGATTGTCATCGAGCTTGAGACGTTTATGGCAGTCGCGTAAACACTCGATGATGTCGTCGGCGCGCTTCCGTCAGTGGTGTAATAGATGGTCGCTCCAGCGGTCGCTGTGCTGAGAGCCACCGACTGCCCTAGCCCGTAAGATCCAGCCGCCACCGAGAAAGTCGGCATAGCGACAGCACCATTGATAGTGTATGCGGCAGACGCTAGAGAAGAATCGGTGAATGTCGCCTTGCCCGCAAAAGCTTTGATGGTCATCGAGCTTGACACATTAATCGCAGAACTATAGACGCTTGACGCCATCGTAGGCGTTGATCCATCCGTCGTATAGTAAATCGTCGCACCTGAAGTTGCGGTGCTAATCGCAACCGACTGAGCTGGGCCATAAGATCCGGCCGCAACCGAGAATGTAGGCGCTGCGACGACGCCGTTAATCGTATAGCTCGCCATTTCAACACTGGAGTCAATAAATTCAGATTTGGCAGCAAATGCTTTGATCGTCATCGCACTTGAAACGTTAATTGCTGACGAGTAAACACTCGAAGAGGTCGTCGGCGACGTGCCGTCTGTCGTATAGTAAATCGCAGCGCCAGAAGTCGCGGAGCTTATTGTCACCGACTGAGGTGACCCGTAAGCACCCCCGGCGACGCTAAATGTTGGCGCCGCTACCACTGGCGTAGCATTCGTCGTAAAACTCGATGAACCAACGACCGTTGAATTTCCCGCCTCATCACTCACCACAATCGCAGCGTAGTATTCCTTTGACGGCTCAAGGCCCGTTATTGCATATGAGGTGCCGCCGACAATCTTACCCGGAACCAGTGTTCCATAGGTCGAGATATCATCCATGGTCCTCATCGCGCGGGACGCCGTGTAGATGTTATACGTGAGGTTCCCGTCCAAAGTTACGTTGTCACCGGCAGCAGACCATTTGATTAAGGCTGCTTTGGTTGAAATGTTTTCAATGGTCACAGCTCCGGCAACATCCGGCGGCGTAGCGTCAACTTCAATTGGATCAAGTGAATAAGCTTTCTTCAGTAAGCCTTCTCCGACGTAGGAGATACAAGCCTTAAAGCGCCCCTCCCTTAACTTACGCAGCTGCCCTGCCGTGGGATTCGCACCTGTCATTTTGAGCGGAGATTCACATGGCTCAAATTCTCCGACAACGCCCACTCCGCGCACAAGTGGCGCCATGCTATCTGACATGACCAAAAGCTTTGGCTCATCTACGAGATTCATGAGCTGCGTGAGGAGCGTTGGATTTGTTTGTTGTTTGACAATGCCGGTGGCCGTAATGAGGTCCTTGTTGTAAAGAACAAGACCTTTTGGATCCTTGAGGCACTTACCGCGCTCCGCGCATTGAGCGCTCACTGAGTCACGGCCTGTTTTGACCTCAAGAGAGTTTTGCTGAACACCGCACGAAGCGATCCAAAGCGGTAGTATCGCCTTCGCAAAAAAACTTAAATTTTTCAGGGCTTTGACGTTCAAGTCCGACCCCCCCGCCTTTAAGAATGCATTCGGCAGAGGACAGCGAAACTAAAGCCATCTATATAGATAAAATTTGAGAAAGGACCAAAAAAAGGCTAAAAGCCAACAAACACAGGTGCTTGCCATCGCCCCCGAAAGGGGCCCTGCCCCGGTAATTCATCTCGAATTACCAGAGTCCCGAAACTACTTTTTGGGCAAAAACGGAAGGCTGGTCCTTAGCTACGCTCTAGCCCCAAAATCGTGAGATCGCGGGTCGCACTACGTTGCAAGATCGCCATGATCTTATCTTTGTTTGGAAGAGACGACGCGTCGACCGAGTTCATCAACTCGCCACGCAGTTTGTCGTTTTTCATGTATGACAAACAGACGCTGTAACGCTGCTCCGGAGGAATTCTGTCAAGCCATCCAAGACCTTCGCGGTAGACAATATTTGAAGCCATGTATGCCGCCAAAATTGCAATCTTGTGAGCCAGAGGCAATCTTTCAAGAATTCGCGCGCGGTATTTTTCGACAAGAACTTTTGGGCAGTGCGCAAGCACAAGATCCATAAAGAACGCGTCCTTCTCAACTTCCTTTTCCCGGCGAGTCAATTCATCCAGCAGCACATCTGTGACTTCGTTTATTTCGCGGCTGACATCCATTGATAATTCCACCAGAGTCCGACGTCCACCGGATCTAATGAACTCTCTAAATAGTAACTTCGCCTCGTTGTCAGCCTTCTGGCGCAATATGTCGATGACCTGACTCACGTAGGTTGGTTTGATATCTAGGAATTCTTTCTCCGAAATCGTCAGCGATGCAATAATTTCATAGCTTGAACAAATCACGCCAGTTTTGTTAGCGGAACTGTCTTTTATCATCAAAACACCGTTTTCTTGTAATTTCTTTCGCGCGCCAGCGGTGAAGAAAATATTAGCCCCCTCCACGACAGCTCTGACACTTGGTTTGCCGTCTTTCAGGAACAACTCCCAATTCTTGTCGTTGACCGTGTAAGGACGACCACCGCCTGGAATTAAAATATCAGCCTGAACAGTCGCATGCAGCTCGTTACGAATTTTCATATTTTCCGGCGTGTCAGCTTTTACAACAAAAGCAGATTTGCCAGAGAGCATCGACTTATTAAATTCCGCAATCCCGAGACTCGCCCGGAACAGTCGCATGAGCTCTGTCCAGTTTAGTCCCTCTGGATCGTATGCCGCGCCTGTCCCATCTCCAATAGCCACAACTCGGGCATTTTCGCCGTACTCGCGGTGGAGGATCTTCAGCTCATTGCCGGCAACATCACCATCTGGACCGCCGGTCATCTTGACGGTGAATTTTTGTTTGCGAGGGTCAATTTTCAAAAAGCGCAGCATGTTCTCAACAAACACGTTTAGACCTTCGCTCGTCACACCGTATTCCTTGTGGTTGATGCCGGCTCCGGGTTTCGATGACATGAACGCCGCCGCATAAGGATATCCACGACGTGCTGCCTGCGCAGGAATCCACTCAATCAGATCGTTGGTAATATTTTCGTCGGGACCAAGATAAATAATATCGTCCTTATCGTAGTAGGACACCATCTTAGCCTGGCCAGCCTCATGGGATTCGTCATCACGCACCAGCAAATCAAGGAGAGCATTGACACCGCCGCGCACGGCTGCGATACGACTTCCTCCTGGTTTCAGCACGAGAACGCCTTTAGCGCCACCTTCTGGAATGTCTTTATTCTTGAGCTGCTGCGCGTGAGAGAGTCCATAAACTTCGTCGTAATGGCCAGCGAGCGCCACTTCATAGTCTGTCGGATTACGCGGCATCACAACGCGCAACCCACCGCGAGCGATGTCTTTCCAACGCGTATGGAACATCCGATAATCGCGACCAACAATGAAGAAAATACAGAACGGACGCTCAGGGTAGTATTTCTTATCCAAGACGTCAGGATTTAGCCTGAAAGCTAAGCCCGTTTTGGTCTGACTAAAATAATTCGTTTTGTCCGTGTAATCGATAAACGCAAGTGATCGACTAAAAATAGTACGTTCAACCTCATCGGAAATCTGGTCAATCTTTTGACGAAGACTTTCACCCAGAGCTGCAACCTGCCCCTTCTCTCTTGCCTGCTGCTCGTTGGGATCAAACTTCTGGCGGAAGTAATTAACCAATTCCTTGGTTAAGTCAGCATATTTAAAGAACGTGGTGCGAATCTTATGATGACTATAATAGTAAGAATTATCTTTACCCAGCATCACGTGAAGCCACGTGGCCCACGACCGCACCAAGTTCACGGCGTTAATTGAGAACGCGTGTTGTGGCGCCATAAACGTCGAATAATCATCAATATCAACCCAGCCCATCGTTCTCAAAGCTTTGTTGAGCTTGATCATTGGCACTGCGCCAACGTCAATTTTGCTGCCATTGGTTGTCGCAACGTGGAAGTGAATAATTGAAATCGGGCTCTCATAGCCTTCTTTGAATGTCACCACGAACATGCGACTGAGAGTCACACCATAGCGATTTAATAAATTAAAAATCTGCTCCATGGCTTCGCCTGGCGTACCGTTTTTGAGACCAAGTGTTAGTCTCGCCGTCGGGCGATCTGCAACTGGCTCAAAAAAAGTGTGAGCACCCTCATGGGATTTCATGTAACGCACCATGCGGTACGTCAGTTGAATTCTGGAAGCCGTTGAGCTGATGATAAAATCATTATCTAGATTGTCTAGATAGTGCTGAATCTCTGAAGACTCAGCAGGATACTCCTTCATCATCAGTTCTTTGGCCTGACGGATTTTTTCGACAATACGTGGATTATTACGGTCAACTCGCGCATGCTCCGCGCGGCTAAAGCTACCAATAAATAATTTATCGTCGCGGCTAACGTAAACACTTCCCATTTTCAGAGTAAACTGGGTCAATCGCGCTGCGACTTCACTCAAGACCTGTGGATCACCACCCGGACCGATATAGGTCACCCTTGTGCGATCGCGGTCCCACAGGGTTAAAGTCTGTTTAGTTTCAAACAGGTCACTGGTAATAATCGCCTGCAGGTGTCGAACCTTTTCTGCACTTGGGGTCGACTGGTAATAAATGGTCGGCATGTTGTTGAAAAACCAAGGCGTCAAGGAATCTACGCTTTGGTTCATATTGTCACGAACCGTCTTGGCAACATTCGCGATGTACTGATCAAGCTGCTCACCACTGAGCGCATCACTTGTGAATGCCGATGCTGTTGCTCCGGATCCTTCTTCCTCTAGAAACTCTTGATTGCGGTAATTCTGATCAATACCAGTCATGAAGATAAACCTTTATAAAATCTTTTTTGACAACGCTACCTAGCCCATAAAAATCAAACCAACGGCGCCGGATCCGACGCCTTCGCAAGCACATCTCTCCACCGCGATTCAACAGCCATAAAACATTCCAGATCAAGTCGACCGCGCCGATTGAACTCATCGACAACATCCCGTGATGGCACCCGGCCACGCCAGACAAATTGATCTGCAAAAACACTTAATATTTTTAACGCTCCGTCCCCAAAATAACAACTCGGTAGACGACTCAAGCCATCAATTGCCACTTTGATCAATTTTCCAGCAAGCTCCCTTAAGGTCGGATCATTCAACCCTAGATCAGCACGCTGCAACAGACTGTATAGATTGGGAATATGCGGCCCCATGATGGTGAGAGCCTCGTCGAGTGCCTGGTTATCGTACAGAAGCCCCGTCCACCAACCCGCTGGCGCAAACTGCCAAACCCGAGATTGACAGTCCACACTGCGCAACTCCAAAAAGCCCCGAGCCCTGACCTCGGGGAATAACAAACTTAAATGCGTCTCAAAATCGGATTGATCCGGTTGAATTCCGTTAATCCCATGCACCATCCAATCAGCCCACGACACATGATCGTGAATCACGCGGTAATTATCTTTCGCTAAGAACACAACCCTTGCTTGCATCAAAAAATCAAACCAGGTGTCAACGCAAGCTTGTTTGTCGAGGCGTCTGAGCAGGTGATCAAGTTTTGGAATATCTGTTCGCGTTGGGTCGAGATGGCGCCACACTCGCTGTCTAAATCCAGTCATGCCCGTAAACTTGCCAGACTCAAAGGCACTGTAATTAAAGATCCCGCCGCTGATTGGCGCTATCAGCATGCTGGCGAGAAATCTTTTCGCCATGGTAGTTTCGTCGCGACCAAAATCAAGATTGACTTGCACCGTGCATGTTTGGCGCATCATGCGCGGCCCGTAGTCACTGATGCGAGAGAAAAATTCGTTCATGGCCAGATAGCGCGGCTTTTGCATCTGTAGACCAATTTGATCCACGCTATGCCAGGGATTCATTCCGACTTGCAGCAAGGAAACCCCACCGAGAGTCGCCAATTCACGATCAAGTATGGACTGAATTTGATTTGTGCGGCCCATGGCCTCACTCAAACAGTGGTATGGCCTCGACGAAAATTCTAACTGTCCACCTGGTTCGAACGACAAGTTATCGTCTTGATCCAGCTTAACACCCATGAGCAACGGGGCGCCCGAGGTTGAATGATCTTCCGTGGTTTGCCAGCCTTTTTCCGATGCAATTTTACGAAGCCATGCAGCCAGCGATTTTTTTTCTCCCTGTAACATCACACGCTTTGGAACATCCGATGATGCGTCCAAAATGAGCGGTAGCATCTCGATCTCTAAACCGACGGCACCAGGGTATTGAGGGTATTGGTTGCGATAGGCTTCTGGCTGAAGGGGAAAAACTTTCGTCTCAAGCCACTCGCGACATCGTTCCACGTTCATCGGCTGAGAGTTTGGTTTTATTTGAGTCATCTCGTTTCCTAAAGCCTTCCGTAAGGGACTTCAGATTGTACACCCTATGTGCTGATCTTTATAGAGTTTTTCTAGTGAAATATTTGGGATTTCCTGTCAAATATATCCCCCTATGACAGACTCTTTTACAAAAGCCCGCATCTCAAAAATACTGACTGACTGGAAACAGAATCACGGCCGCGACATTTCCATGAGCGAGCTTCTCAAAGAGGGCTTTTCAGAGGCAGCGATTGACGATTTTGTACGCAAAGGCCTTCTCACCAAATACCAGGTCGTCGCCAAAGGCGGCCGCCGAGAGAACCGATTCAAGCTTGCAACGGATTGGCGATCCTTAAACACACCATGACTCAACCATCTGTATTTTATGATTTTTTGCCGCCCACGCCCTGTCATTTTAAAAAAAACGGCCCAAACATCAAATTTTCGGATGTGCTGACGATACTCCTTCCAGCAATCAAGCCCAAATCCGGCACAAACCCGACAGGGAAGGGACATATGAGCTCACCACAAAAAGGTAGAAATTTACCTCTGCGGTTTTTTATCGCGCTATACCTCGGCCAAGGCGCCCTTGAGATGGCGATACCCGTGACTGCAGCTGCCTCCCCAGTCACAGAGCAACCAAAGGACTTGCATATGGCGGCTTTGGGAGACTCTATCACTCGAGCCTTCAATGCAAACACTCCCATTGATCACCCGCAAAACAGTTGGTCAACCGGCAATACCGATGCTGGTAGATTCCGTCGCGGCAATGTGCGCAGCCATGCGGAATATCTGAGCATCTTAACAGGGCGGACCGTCATCGTTCACAATGTCGCCCGCACCGGAGCAGAAACCACCGATCTTCAACGCCAAGTATCTGAACTCAGCGGCATTGACATTGAATATGCGACTATTTTAATTGGCGCAAACGACCTCTGCATCAATGGCAAAGGCGCATTGGGCCAATCACCCGACATGTCGCGTTACGCAGAACGCGTTGAGCTGGCTGTCGAAACTCTCATCGATCGCAATCCAAATATTAAAATTCTCTTGGTTAGCATACCCGACATGCTGAGGCTGCAGAGCATCGGCCACGAAACATCGTGTCAATCACGTTGGAGCACTTTTGCCATCTGCCAAAACTTGCTCCATGAGAACATATCCCCAGCGGATCTGGACACTTTCGGCGCACAGTGGCGCACAGCTAATGACGACCTACGCCTGATTGCAGAACGCCACGGTCAAAACGTACTGTACAGTTCTGTTCTCTCGGAGTACCCATTCGAAAGAAAGCACGTAAGCAATCTTGATTGCTTTCATCCGAACATCGCTGGCCAAAATCTCCTGAGTCAAGAAACATGGGCCACAGGCTGGTGGGGCACCGCCAAATGAACGCCTGAATCACCGCACCGTCACAAGCTGCATTTGACTGGAGGGCTCCATGAAAATCAATCGCACTACGGACATCAGTAGCATCACGGAATCCAGGAATTCAAATGAGCCGCGCCCAGTCGAAAAAAAAGAAACTAAAAAAACGGATGAACATGCGCTGAACGCGTCGCCCAGCGACGTTAATATTTTGAACGAATTAATGCGCTCAGACGAGTATTTGCTTCTGAAAAAACTTCATAAGCAGCGCAAAGATTTTGCGAGCGCCGCCGCAGATAAATTCCAGGAAATGCCACGCGCTGACCAATTAGGCGCAATCGACCACACGATCAACGGCCAGCAAAAGCTGAAAACGAACATGAATCTAGCAGATTGGGAGTTGCTGCGAATTTTTCACAATAACGCCATATTGCTTGACGAGATTAAAAAACTCGACAGCCGACGATCGCAGCTCACGAAAATCGAAAAAGACGCAAACGATATGGCTGTCCTTCGCGATGATTTTTTTATGCAAGCAAAGATTCTTGGGCAGATCAAGGATCGCGCTTTGCTTAATCACATCCACGCAACCAAGAGACTCGACGAAAAAATTCAGTTTAGCCGACTAGAAAAAAAACTGGACAAAAAAGCCTTCATCCAAAAACGCGCCGAATTTGAACACTTCCTACATTTAATCGGATTTAAACTTGGATATCTCCCATTACCACGTATGCAGCGCCACATTGTTGAGGACGGGCATGATGACAGAGTCCGATTTACCCACGCAAAGCTCGAAAACATAAGAAATCGAGATTTTGAGACGTCGAAAGCCCGCTTAGAGTTCTTGCTTGCCGCAGGTCAACTCGCCTACAAAATAGCGAACCGGAATAGGAACGTGGCGTATTTCAAAGCCGAAGACAATGTCCTAGCGCTAAACACACAAATACAATCTCATATTATACTGCAATATGAGCTTTACATGCGATCAAAAGGCTACACTCCTGGCTGGCTACCTCTACCAGCCAAGGCACGCGAACTCGCGAAAAAACGCGAAATCCCGCCTGAGGTTGAGCATCAGCGCAAACTTGCAAAAATGGATGACAAAGCGCTCGTCAACCATTGGCTTGAGTCTCAACAACAACTTAAATCGAAAAGCGACATACAGCAACGTCTCAAAGCCATCATGCAAAGAGGCGAGAACCACGACGAACAAATTCTCACACGATTGCAAGAAAATTCCGAGCGACTGTGGTTGAAGTTATTTGACGACGCGCGAGCTCAAGTCGAATCATTTTTCGCTACAAACTTCGCAACAAAAAAACAAGACAAAATACAAAATGAGGATACATACAAAAAAGAGCAAGGAGCTTTATTGCGCGACGCGGATCAAGATCTCAAACACGACATCCGAGAGTTGGAAAGTTATATGCGATCTATTGGGTATAAACCCGAAGGCATACCGATACCGGGGAAACAGCGGGAAATAGAAATCGAAAAAAAATCCGAAGAAAAACAACGCGGAAATACCGAACAGTTAAAAATTACGGATTTAACCGAAACCCGCCAAAAAATGGCTCAATTGCGTGCCGCGAGTGAATTAGCTAAACAAGAAGCCACCCATAATGAAAGACTCCAGGACGCAAAAGAAAAGGATCAGTTTGCGCCAGACCTAACGCAGCGGATCAAAGCTGCAAAATAAAATCACAACTGCGTGCGCTCAACATTGATCGCGAGATCCGTGATGCCTTGACGTCTTACTGCATCAATGAGGCCCACCACGAAACCGTGGGGTGTTTCCTTGTCAGCAGCGACCAAAGCCTGAAGCTGAACGTTTGCATCTGCAGCTTTCTCTGATTGCACCCGGGTTGCAATTTGATCGAGTGTGATCGCTTTACCATCGAGAAATATGGCCCCTGATTTATCGATCACAAAGGCGAGATTTTTTACTTTTGGCGTGTTTTCACCACTATCAGCTTTGGGCAGCTGCACCTGAATCGACTGCTGAACAATATATGTAGACGTGACCATAAACACGATGAGAAGCACAAGCATCACGTCGACCAGCGGCGTGACGTTAATTCCCGTAATTTCCCCATCATCTTGATCTAGTGAGCCACCTGCCATATTAATTCACCTTACTCTCTGTGGGACAAAACAAGACGACTCACGGCCTCAGCGGTACTAATGTGTCGTTTTACAAGGCGTTGGAAATAGTTATAAGCAATGACTGCAGGAATGGCCACCATCAGACCAACGGCCGTCGCAATCAACGCCTCAGAAATTCCTCGCATGACCACGGCTGCGCCGCCCTGAGGATTCATGGCAAGATCTCTGAAGGCAATAATGATCCCAAGCACGGTGCCAAAAAGCCCAATGAATGGGGCATTATTTCCAAGGGTCCCAAGAATGACCAAACCATGGTCTAGCTTTTGTTTTTGACCAATCATATAGCCGTTCATACTTTCTTCCATCGCGTGTGTACCGCGCGGACGGGCGTCAAGGCCACGAAGAACCGTCTGACAAGCAAGCGCTGGAGACGCCTCACAGATTTTTGCAACTCCAGCCCAGTCATTGGACTCCAACGCCTTGGTGAGCTTTTCTGTGAACTCCACCATGTCCAAATTCATTTTGTAAAAAAACATGGAACGCTCGATGATCACCGCAATACTCATGACACTCAATAATATTAGAAGCCACAGAACCCAGGAGGTCCCTAAAGCTGTAATACCCAGCAACTGGTGAACAAGATCAAATCCCTCTGACGCTTGCGGTTCCATTTGAATCCTTTCCACAAAAAATAAGCATAAGATGATTACAGATGAACGATGCGAGCATTATACACATTTCGGCGATTAATGGACCTGACCTGCGATAAAAATCTCTCGGAAGGCCGCTGAAAGGCGACGCTCATACTCGTTAACTGTCATCAATTCACGACCAAATCTTACGCTGCTAATGCGAGTCAGCCCCTCCCCACGGGGATCTTTCCAAATTGTGGCCACATCCCACGGGTCCTGATGACTGCGCATAAACATATCGCGATTGACAATTTGCTCAGCGTGACTCACTCGCCATCCCGCAGGACCCATTTCGATAAGCCAGCCTGGCTCACTTATTGGCTTCATAAATAGATAACTTCTCTGGTCATCGGTTAATCCAATCTGCCGCAAAATAACCCGCCCTGACCCTTGAGCGCGAGCCTGGGTCGAAAACTCATCGCACATGCTCATCAAAGGAGAGGTCATTTGCTTAAAAATCGGCTCAACCTCGCGCTGATCCTCTACAATTCTGTAGCGCTCCTCCAGCGTTAAAGGCTTCGACTTTACGAGAGTCGGGGTGACGTCATTCTTAAGGGTTCGCGTGCGCGTTCGTTTATAGGCTTGGCTTAACAAACCCAAGTCACTGTTATTAAATGGAAATATATTCCGTGCCCACTCTTTGATTCGACCGAATAAGTCCATTCTTAGCCTCCCTGCAGCCCAATTAAACCGCACCTTGATGCCCGCACCTTAACCATTAACTAAGCAAACGGAATAATCCCTTGACGCAAACCTAGCCCTGTCCTAAATACAATGCTCCTGTTTATCAGGGCTTTGTTTTTTGGAGCATGCGGGTGTAGCTCAGTTGGCTAGAGCGTCGCGTTGCCATCGCGAAGGTCGAGGGTTCGAATCCCTTCACCCGCTCCATTAAAGAACGCAATCGTCCCCCGCACTTTTTACATATATTAATTTTAGCCGGTGGGCACCATGCGCCGCGATGGGTGATTTTTGCCTAGAGCCTCTCGACCTTTGCAAATCTGGACCAATGGCAATTTAGACCGACGGCGGCCTTATGAATCATGATCAGCCTACTGAAAAAACCCCTTCTGACGCCTGGAGTCTGCTGTCTCCACAGCTAACCGACCATCGACGCGAGCGAATGATTCAAACCGCATCTCATCGGACAAAACACGTTCGTCTTATCGTCCAAGACGTCCACCAACCCCATAATATTAGTGCCTGCATTCGCTCGGCAGAAGCTTTTGGCGTCTTAGATATCGATGTGGTCACGCTGACCAAAAAGTTCAGCACTTCAACCGTGGCTCGCGGTGTTGATGAGTGGGTCAATATTCACCGACACGAGACAGTGGATGATTGCATTAAACGACTTCATGATGACGGGTACTTGGTAGCGGCAGCATTTCCACATGGCAAAGCCGTTTCGCTGGCCGACCTCCCAGTGGATCGACCTATCGCTGTCGCATTCGGGAATGAACACGAGGGACTTGCAACAGAGTGGCGAGACAAATCCGACCTATGCTTCACAATCCCGATGTTCGGAATTGTTGAGAGCCTAAATATTAGCGTCTGCGCCGCCATTACCCTTCACGAACTCACATCAAAAGCTCGAAGAAATTTAAACTCCGACAAATTTCATCTATCACCTGACGATCAAAACGAACTTCTGAACGAATGGATCTGCCGACAAATTAAAACTTGGCCGTTACAACTTACCAGATTGCGCCAAGAACGAGGAAAATAAAAAAAATGACGAAACCCGTCGCAATACTTTATGCTCGGCTGAAAGATCTCTGCTCACCGACTACTCTCGCGACAATTTTAATCTTAGTGGCGCCATTGGGTGTCGCAGGTCAAAATATTGGTATTTGCCTTGCGCTAATTATTTTTGGAATTTTGATGGCGCGATCTTCTGGGCGCGATCTATTAACTGCTTTGGCCTCTCAAACCTTTAAGCAGTACGCGATTTTATGGGGCCTCATTCTTATTCCAATTTTGGCCGGCACCATCATAAGAGGTGATTTAAAAGAAGCGTCACGTTTTTTCTGGGGGAACTTCCTGGTCCTCCAACTGATGCTGATGTCTCTAGCTCTTAGACGCGCAAAGTTTAATAGCAACATCATACTCGGCGTCGTCTGTTTTGTGATGGCATTATTAGGGATTGTCGCCCTCACGCAGTTTTCATTTGGGTGGAAATTACAGGGGGTGGAATTTTTACCCCAAATCAAACGGGCACAAGGATTTTACAGCCATCCGCTCACTTTTGCATATGCCGCGCTCGTCGTCATGCCGTGGTGTATTGCAAGGCTCATGGCAATGCCGAAGGATCCGCGAAGCTGGATCATAGCCGTATCGCTCGCAATCATAGTTCTGACAAGCCAGTCGGTTACGGTCATCGTATTATGTTTTGTTTTCGCAACATTTCTTGGCTTCAAACTTTTATCCAAGAGGCAACTCGTCGGTGCTTTTTTACTTGGAACATTCATAGCCATTTTCGTTCTATCCGTGCCAAATCCGATCTCAGAAAAATTTAGAACAGTGCTTTCTGGGCAAAGAGGTGATCATGAGACAAATTACCCAGATGATCGCATGGCTTTTTGGCACGCCAACTGGGAGATGTTTAAAGATGCTCCTGTCGTTGGACACGGAGCTGGGCTGGGGCGTAGCGACCGACAACCCTATTATGAAAAAATTGGACTAGGTCATCTAAAGCGCATGTACGAGGCGCATAATATGTTTTTGCAATACGCCGTCGAGGGCGGCTGCATTCCCCCATTTGCTCTTCTTGCTTTTTTAATTTGGTGGCACCTACACGCGCATCGTCATGGTTCAAACCAAAACTGGAAGCAGCTCGCATTCATGCTTACACCCTTAATGTTTGCACTCGGCGGGCTGACTCAGAATGCCGTTCAAGATAGTGAAGTACGCTTCATGCTGCTTTTTGTTTGTGCGCTAAGCTTCTGGACGGCGAAGAATCCCGAGCAGCTCCAATAATATTAATAAATACAGGCCGTTGCCTCGCATCGGAAAACCCGTGCCCTCGTCACCCCTCAAGGTTTGATTTTGGGTGCGATTTTGATACCTTAAGGGACTCAAAATTCCGAATTTACTGAGGATCCAACGTGATTCAAATAGCGAAGTGCCTAAGAGTCAAGCTGCTCGTCATGACGACGCTGGTGTCGGCTTGCATTTCAAATTTTCGCCCGGACGAAAATTACGGGATCGACCCATCCAAAACAGGCTTCGTACCGGCACGAATCGCCCTTGTACCGTGCATGGTATGGCCAGATCGCGCCACGGGCATTAAGAATTTCCCCATCATCAATCGACCACGGGAAGAGTTGAAAACCATTTGCGAGGACTTTGACAAGTACGTGGCAGACGGATTTGACAACCAGCCCTTCATGAAAGGCCTCAGCCCGAAACTCATCGAAAGACTTTACACGTCTGCCGGGTTAACACCTGCGATCAGCGATGCGATCAATGAAGAGTGGCGAGCTCAGCCGACGGACTGCCCAAATTGCCAAACCCTGCCATCATTCTACAATCGGAGCCTCAAAAACAGAACGTCCTGGCAAATTTGGTTATCCAAGTTTTCCGGTGCTACCAAGGGCGCAGACGCCATTATGATCCCCTTCATTTTATCAACCAACACCCGCCTCGAAGACGACCGGGGTATACTTCAGTCCATTCGCAGCGGCGCTGTCGCCATCCTCCTGATTGATACAAATGACGGCTCTTTGATCTGGAGTGGTGGACGAAAGTCAGAAGTCATTTACAAAGCCCTTATGAACACCACGTCACGAAGCAAAATGCCAGAACCACCACTGGAAGACTTAAAGCGGCGACTGTTTACAGACGCTATATGGCTCGAGTTCCCTGGCCGCCAAATTTATCGCTAACCCTCTGCACTGAAATTCTTTCTGAGGAGCACTCATGTTCGATAATGAAACCGCGTTGAAAAGATTGCACGATATGCGCCAAAAATCCTTGGAGGCTGGCGGCAAAGAAAAACTAGATCAACAGCACAAGCGCGGAAAACTGACAGCCCGCGAAAGAGTTAACCTCTTGGTTGACGATGGAAGCTTCGTGGAGCTTGACGCCTTTGTAACGCACGAATGCACCGACTTCGGAATGGCTGATAAAAAAGTTGTAGGTGATGGCGTCATCACAGGCTTTGGTCGCATCGATGGCAGGCTCGTTTACTTATTCTCTCAAGATTTCACAGTTTTTGGCGGCTCACTGTCTCTGTCGATGGCCAAAAAAATCTGTAAGATTATGGATCTTGCCTTGAAAAACGGAGCGCCGGTGATTGGTATTAACGACTCCGGAGGCGCGCGGATCCAGGAAGGTGTCGCAAGCCTTGGCGGTTACGCTGACATTTTCTACCGTAATGTCAAAAGCTCTGGCGTCATTCCACAGATATCTCTCATCTGCGGTCCCTGTGCAGGAGGCGCAGTTTACTCACCGGCCATGACTGATTTTACATTCATGGTGGATGACACGAGTCACATGTTTATCACTGGACCCGATGTGATCAAAGCCGTAACCGGAGAAGACGTGACATTTGATGACCTGGGTGGCGCACGCACGCACACCGCCGTCAGCGGAGTTGCGGACAATCGTTACGGTTCAGAGCCAGAAATGTTCTCGGCAGTCAAAAAACTTCTATCTTATCTTCCCTCGAACAATCTTGACGAAATCATCAAAACGCGCGACCCAAACACAGACCCAGAATTTGCAAAAGACCTCGAGCAGGCGCAGCAAAAAATTGGCAAAATAGTGCCGGCGAATCCCAATATTCCTTATGATATGACTGAGGTTATCCGATGCGTTGTAGATCCTGGAAGTTTCGTTGAAATGAAGCCAGAATTTGCTCCACATATCATCACCGGCTTTGCCCGCTTGGGCGGCCACTCCGTGGGAGTCGTTGGAAACAATCCAAATCATCTCGCCGGAGTTCTTGATATCAATAGCAGCGTTAAAGCAGCGAGATTTGTTCGATTTTGCGACGCGTTCAATATCCCTTTGATTACTTTTGTGGACGTTCCAGGATTCTTACCAGGAACGGCACAAGAAAAAGGCGGGATCATTCGTCATGGCGCAAAACTACTTTATGCCTACTGTGAGGCAACCGTGCCAAAACTTACGCTAATTACGCGCAAGGCCTATGGTGGCGCTTATGACGTTATGAATAGCAAACATATTGGCGCGGACTTGAACTTGTCGTGGCCAAATGCAGAGATTGCAGTTATGGGAGCAGCTGGTGCTTGCAATATTATTTTCCGCGGCGACATTAACGCTGCCAAAGATCAGGACGCGAGACGCAAGGAAGTCATAGCAGAGTACTCAGATAAGTTTGCTAACCCATATATCGCGGCCCAAAAAGGTTACATCGACGCTGTCATCCTACCGGAGGAGACTCGCGACTATCTTATCAAAGGTCTGGTCGCATCCTCCACAAAACGCGAGGATGGCCCTAAGCGAAAGCATGGCAACATCCCACTCTAACCCCCTAGAAAAGGAACTGCTTGCCAATGGCAAAAACTATGGAACCGTCAATTAAAACCTTACCTATGAAGAGACTTCTCATCGCAAACCGCGGTGAAATAGCAGTGCGCATTATCCGGGCGGCTCGCGACTTAGGCGTGGAAACCGTCGCCATATATAGCGATGCCGACCAATTTTCTCTGCATGTGAAACTCGCTGATTTTGCAGTTCATCTACCTGGAAATACGGCGACCGAAACTTACTTGAATATCCCTAGAATCTTGACAGCCATTAAAGAATCAAAAGCTGATGCCGTTCATCCGGGCTACGGATTCTTATCAGAAAATGCCAACTTCGCCGACGCAGTCACCAACGCTGGTGCAAAATTTGTCGGTCCCTCCGCAAAAGCTATGCGCCTTATGGGTGATAAAGTTGAGGCAAAGCGCTTAATGAAAGCACACAAGGTGCCGTGCGTGCCGGGCTCAGAAAACCCCCTAAAAGACGTTGACGATCTCAAACGACACGCAAAAGAAATAGGCTTCCCGATGATCCTCAAAGCGTCAGCTGGAGGAGGCGGTCGGGGCATGCGCGTGGTTAGATCTACCGAAGAGCTTGCCGATGCATTTGCAGCCTGCACCCGTGAAGCCACTAGTTACTTTGGAAATCCAGCTGTTTTCTGTGAACGTTACATCGAAAACCCTCGCCATATCGAGGTTCAAGTTCTTTTTGATGAACACGGGAACGGCGTTCATCTTTTCGAACGCGACTGCTCCATTCAGCGTCGACACCAGAAGCTGATTGAAGAAGCTCCAAGTATTTTCCTCAACCCTGAACAGCGCGCAGAGATCGGTCGTCGTGCCGTTGTGGCGGCGAAGGCCGCAGGCTATGCATCAGCAGGCACTATAGAATTTATCTGCGAATCACCTGAACGCGTTTATTTTATGGAAATGAATACACGCATCCAAGTTGAACACACAGTTTCAGAGGAAATCGCAAAAATCGATCTCGTACGGTGGCAGATTTTAGTCGCTTGTGGTGAAAGCCTACCGTTCAAGCAAGAAGACATTCAGCTATCTGGCTGGGCGATCGAAGCGCGCATCAATGCTGAAGACCCCGCCAAAGGATTCCTTCCCGGACCAGGTCGGGTGAATCAAGTCCGATTCCCAGCTGGGCCAGGTGTCAGGCTTGATACGCATCTTTATGCTGGTTATGAAATTCCACAATATTATGACTCCATGGTGGCCAAGCTCATTATTTGGGGGCCTACTCGTGAAATCGCAATTGCACGCATGCGCAGAGCGCTCGCGGAATTTGAAATCGACGGTGTACCAACCACTGCCAAGTTTCACGAAGCGGTCTTACAACACCCGCAATTTCTTGAGGGTTCGTTCAATACCGGATTTGTCGAACAGCAGGCGGAATATTTCAAAAAATATTTCGGTTCAATTCCTGAGGAAAACCGCGACCAAGCTGCGCTTTTATCTGCAGTTCTTGCGGCACAAGACCAACAACGAGGGGCAGTGGCCGCCGCTAAAGACGGACTGGCTGGTCAGCAATCTCCGCGCAGCCTCTGGCATGAGCGGGCGCGTAACGAAGCGACGCGCAGAGGAGGCATCTAATGCAGTGGAAAGTCTCTATTTCCGGTAAAGATCAATACGTCGTTTTGCCGGACGCCATTCCTAATAACTTACCATTTGACGCAACCATTGACGGCCGCTCGGTCAAGCTTCGCTGGCAGAAAGCGACCAATGCCTTGTTCGTTTTGGATTCACAATCTGGTCCTGCCTGGACCTCCATTAATTTGCGTTCTAGTTCGGTCACTAAATTTCCCGGTGAAAATGATCTTGCTGTCAGTGCAGAATTCCTACCGGCTGGCACTAAGACGCCGCTGATGCTGGAAGCAACGACCTCGATACACATTCCCGGACAAGAAGCACGCGCGGGCGCAGCCGCCAAAAAACCGAAGGTACTCCGCAGTCAAATTACGGGCAAAGTCCTCAAAGTGATGGTTAAACCCGGTGATTCTGTGACCTCCGGAGATACCTTGATCATTATCGAGGCGATGAAAATGGAGAATCGCGTCGCCGCCAACACCACAGGACTCGTGGACCAAGTCAAAGTCACAGAAGGGGACATGGTATCCTCTGGGGCAGAGTTAGTTAGATTTAAACAAGGATAAGCTATGATGGGATCATATCTAAAAATGATCTTCGACAAGCTGGCGGTCATCCTATCGACCTGGTTTGGAGTTGGACTCATCCCGAAAGCCCCCGGCACATTCGGGACATTAGCGGCACTCCCCTTCGTGTGGTTATGCTTAAAAATGCAAGAAGATGGCAGTTTGACGTCGTTTTTTAATCAGATCGGTCTGCACAACAGCTTCTTTCAATCCGTAATTTTGATTCTGGCAGTGACCATACTCGCCATTTGGGCTGCAGCTCGAACCGAAAAACTATGGCAATGTCACGATGACTCGCGAATAGTTATTGACGAGGTGGCGGGAATTTTCGCAACCCTTTACTGGTTCCCGTTTGACGTTGCGCACTTTGTCGCTGGTTTTTTGATTTTTAGACTTTTCGATATTTGGAAGCCTGGGCCTATTGGATACATTGATGAGGAGGTCCCGGGAGCCTTAGGCACCGTCTTAGATGATGTCCTGGCTGGACTCGTCTCTGCAGTTTTACTGTATATTATTTTTCACCAAAAAATAGTGAGTATTTATGAAAACAGCGTCTCGCTCTGGTGAAAAACCACCCAAAGATAATTTAATTACCCCCGTGGGCTACGACCGAATGTACGCAGAGCTTCGCGCTCTTGCTGACGAAGATCGGCCCAAACTTCTTGAAGAAATAGCAGCAGCCGCTGCTCAAGGCGACCGTAGCGAAAACGCGGAGTATATCTACGGGAGAAAGCGACTCAGAGAAGTAGACAAAAGAATCAATTTTTTAAAGTCTCGCCTAGAGCGCGCTCGAATCATCGACCCCAAATCACAGTCTGGCGAGAAGGTTGATTTCGGCGCAACCGTCACCATCGAAGATGAAGACGGCAAACGTAAAAAATGGTTCATTGTTGGAGAAGACGAGGCTGATCCGTCATCGGGTAAAATTAGTTGGAAATCGCCTCTTGGGCGGGCACTTTTGAATAAAAAAACGGGTGATTTTGCAGATGTCGAGACACCCCGCGGGGAAGCATCATATTCAGTCGTTAGAATATCCTACAACTAGGGGCGACGTAGACGGCGTCTGACCTTGCTCTGCGCTTAAGGCGCCAGCTATCTTCGCGTTTTTCTCCTGAAAAACATTTAACAGCCATGTATTTAGTTCGCGCTCCCGCGTGGGAACCTCAGAAATATCATAGCGTTTACAATGCAAGTGTACGACGCAGCCGCCTTCCGTATAAAACTTAAACAAGCCTGGAATAGGCCCCTCGTAGTAAATCGTAATATCGTAGACTGCACGAAACAGACCTTCCATACCCTGAAGGCTCGCCGAGATACCCTTACCTCTGGGAAGAAGCACACGATCTAAAACAGGCAGGCCTTTTCTCTTAGCAAATTCCTGACTTGCCGCAATTTTGGCAGGCGTGGCCCGTGTTCCCTCTGGGAAAATCATGAGCCAGGTTGGGAGTCCACTATTTCTTAATTTTGCGAATGTAGCTTTAATGGTTGAAGCGTCTTGTGACCAATTTCGCTTTACAAATAGCGTATTCACAAACTGCATCCCCCACCCTAACCCAGGGACAAATTTTAGTTCGTATTTTGCAAACCAACGGATCCATCCGGTGATGCGGTCATGGGACGCCCAGTACCAGATCATAATCGCGTCAATCAAGGACTGATGATTGGCAAAAGCCAATGCGTTTTCGCGCCGCGGCTTATCACCAGTCACCACAAGTTTGTTTCCGCACAAAATCGCCATCCAGCCCACTTGTCCACACCAAAGCTGGTTCATTTCCATATTGAACTGCATGAACATAGGTCGGCTAAAAATTAGCAAACTGAGGCTACACATTTGCGCTACATTAACTAGCAGTATGAGAACACATAAGTACGCGATCGCAAGACAACCGCGAATTATTTTTAGCAGCGCCATCATTTTTGTTTATGACCTGAGCGACTTTGCGCGTCTTCAGCATGAAGTTTGCGGAAATGAGCAATGTGAGGCTCCAATACCTTCACAACATCTTCTACGGTGTCGACAACTTTGATCATTTTCAGGTCATCTCGACTCATTAAATTTACCGCGGCTGGAACCTCTTCCATGTACTTTATGAGTGGGTCAAACATCGATTGGCCAAGCAATATAAACGGGCGCGGCTTGATGTGATTTACCTGCATCAATTGCCAGGTGTAGAACAACTCCAGCAGCGTACCTATACCGCCTGGAGTGATCACGACGGCGTGACTAATCCGCATGAATTCGTCCAAGCGTGAGGAAAACCTTTTGTGATGGTGTTTAACATCAAGATGGGCATTGGCATCGGTTTCAAAAGGCAGCTCGATAGGAAGTCCTATGGAGCGACTTAAATTACTTCCGTCCTTGGCTCCGCGATTGGCTGCTTCCATCAAACCAGGTCCACCACCCGTCACGATATCGACGCCCCGACGCGCAAGTTCCTTAGCAAGCTCGTAAGCCTGTTGGTAGAAAGGACTGTCCACCCCAATTCGCGCAGAACCAAAAATGCAGACTCGATAAAAATCAGTCTCCATCTCGGTAAGGATCCCGTCAATGTCAGCGATCACTTCATTGAGCTGCTGCACTTTATTACTTAAAAGTTTTCGAATTTTTTTTCGCTCGACCATCAGACGACCTCTGTACTTGTTTTGTCTTTATCGCATTTTCGCGGAAAAAAAACGTAAAGTCAACGACTTACGCCAAACGGGTTGGTGCTTTACGATCAACTATTATTAGGTTCAGCCGATACTCAGATAAGCCTTCAACCTTAAAGGGTTACACCTCGTGAACGCATTCCTTAAACTAGTCAGTTTGATTGCATTACTTACGGTCTTTGCATCCGCAGGACAGGCGCAAATCATTCTCCACAAAGCTAAACCCGTGCCAGGGCAGACTTTAGGCTTTCTGATCATGGGTACCATTGCACAGAAAACCCCCGACAATAATGTGGCCCTCATCAAAATAATTTCATCTGGTCAAGTGACAGCTGTCAAAATGGGGCACATTATTATCGATGGAAAGTACAAAGTGACCGACGTCTCAGAAAAATTCATCCGTGTCATGACGAGAGATAATCAGCATTTTCTTGTTTACCTGGACAAGTTCGCCGGAGAATTTAGATCCTACGACAGCGCCGTTCGCGGCCCAGCCGTCAACCCTGACGGTAATTACAAGGAAGACGGATTTGAACGCACAAACGGCCGCGTGAACATGACCAGCGCTTACCGTGATCGCATCGTGAATCAAGATCTTTCAAAAATTTTGATGCAGGCGACTGCTGAACCAGTTATGCCCAACGGTTTCATCGCCGGATTTAAACTCTATCAAATTGATAACGATAGTATCTTTGCCAAAGGCGGACTTCGCGACGATGACATTGTCACTTCACTAAACGGCAGCAAGCTGAACAGCGTGGCCGGCGCGATCGCGACACTAAAATCCCTCAAAGACGCAACAACGATTGAAGTCGAGTTAATTCGTGGTGGGGTTGCTCAGTCCATCTCCATCAACATTAAATAATTTAAACTGCCCGACTTAATTGTTTGCAGAGCATGTCCGTTTGAAGCCCCGCGTCCTAAGATGCGGGGCTTTGTAATTTCGGGTTAGGTCATGAATTGCCGGCAGTTGCACTTAGGGCGAGGCCAGGCCCTGACCAACCGATTTTCGCGTACCTTTAATCGGCATGAAAAAGAAAACGCAAAATTTCCCACATTGCCCGCGCTGCTGCCCCTATCCGCAAGCAAAGCCCCGCGCCATTCGCTTCGCAGGAACTTTCAAAAGAGCTAGCCGAGCGAAACCCATCCAACGTTATATGTGTGGTGACTGCGGGCATAGCTTTTCTGAGGCGACCTTCACGCCTGAATACCGCCAGCGAAAGCGTCACATCAATCATCCTCTCTATGAGCTACTGGCTTCCTCGGTTTCGCTGCGCCGATCTGCCTCCATTCTTCGCGTGGCCCGTAAGACCGTCGAGCGTAGGCTTCCTTATTTGGCGCTCGTGGCGAACGAACATCACAAAAAATTTCTTGATTCTTTACCGCCAGTGACTCAAGTCCACTTTGACGATATGGAGTCATCCGTTCACTCCAAACTAAAACCCGTTTCTATTCCTCTGGTGGTTGATCATCCGACGAGGCTTATCCTTTCTTTTGATGTGGTTTCTATGCCAGCCAAAGGCAAGCTAGCCAAAGCGTCGGTTGCGAAGTACGGAAAACGCCCGGATCACCGCAAAAAAGGCTGGGCCACCACGCTGTCGGCACTGAGTGATCTTGCGGATCAAAAAATCCATATCACTTCTGATTCTCACCACATGTATCCAGACCAGATCAAACGCTATGTACCTAATGCCACTCACGAGCGGGTGACGAGCAGACGCGGCTGCGTCGTCGGGCAGGGCGAGCTAAAACGCGGCGGCTGGGATCCAATCTTTTCTATCAACCACACGGCGGCCATGTTTCGCGCAAACGTAAACCGGCTGGCTCGCCGTACATGGTGCACGTCAAAGAAGGCAGAAAATCTCAAAAGACACATGGCCATCTATGTGCTTTGGCATAATGAAACGATATTAGCGAAGAACGACGGCCGCAAACCGTGCTCGCCATTTCTCGGGCTTTGCTGATTTCTTTATTTGAGATTGGTGTTAGAGGTGAATTGGTTTACAGCTAGCGGATTTTATTTTTGTGATCTCGATACTGAGATGCAAAATCTCGGGACGGGTAGAGGCGCATTGAGGGGGTGTCAAGTGAAACAATTAAGTCGGGCAGTTTATGAACTCACTCAAAATTAAATTTACTTTCGGACAATCGTCAGCTAGTATTTTAACGCTGTCCTTAAATTTTCTATTGATAGATTGACTCAAAATCGCGGGGGTAGTTATGTGTTGGAGTGGCGAAGCTTCTGCCGCACTTGCTGTAGCAGGTCTCTCTGCCACGGCATATTCATATAAGCGCGGAGAGCCAAAGGTTCTTTGTGCGGCACTAGGATATTTTTCCTGTATGGAGGTTCTGCAAGCTTACACGTATTCCGTGATCGATCAGTGTGGGCTTCCTCAAAATCAAATTGCTACGATGTTGGGTTATCTGCATATTGCATTTCAGCCATTTTTTATAAACGCTGCGTCTATGCACTTTATCCCCGAGAAGGCTCGACTGAAGATTCAGTATTGGGTTTATGCACTATGTCTCTTTGGTGCCTGTATGTTTATCATGAGAATATATCCATTTGAATGGCTTCCACTTTGTTATGACGTTGATTTTACCAATCCAATTACCGGTAAACCGCATTTAGCGGCATTTTGTGGCAAAACGCTTTGTTCAGTCTCTGGGAAGTGGCACATTGCTTGGCAAATGCCGGTTCGCTATCACTTTTCTTTAGATGCGGCTTATTTCTTTGTTGGTTTTCTGCTGCCAGTTTTATACGGATCCTGGCGTGTGACGCTGTATCATACGCTGACTGGACCGTTGCTGTCCTATTTGACCACGGACAACTCAAATGAGTGGATAGCGGTTTGGTGTCTGTACTCAATCGGTCTTTTAGCGATCATGGTCAAATCACCTTTAAGAAAACTGCTATACGTGAAAAATGTTTGGTATATTCCGAAAACGTAAGTAGCAATGGTATGGTTTTTGAAGCTGTATTCGGCATTTGCCAGATGTCTGCGAAGACGAAACCACGAAGTGCAATTCAATGTGTCACGCAATAGCCAGGCATAAGACTGTGAATGCCCGTAATTTCGATAATGGAAGATTCCGCGCCAGAATTTATAGGACGGACTTAGGCATCTTTAATGGTCGCAGAATTAAGGAATAAACTGCTGAGCCAGGCCCATCATATCTGATTCTAATTTGGAGCTTAATTTTATATTTTACCCCGGCCAATCGATTTCATTGACCTTAATAGACTTTTGACCAGAGTCGCTTCGTCCAGGTCTGTTTGGGCCGGCAGGTGGCATTTCGCCGCGAGGCACAAATAACTCTGCTACGACGGGCGTGTTGACATTGCACCAGTCCCACTTGAGACGCATGCGGAATTTTCGGCTCGAAATAGGTCTATCAGCTTGTTGCCAGGATTTGGGCTCAGAGAACATGTGCGGCTTGTGCGCACGTTCGTCAAAAAATACAGGCCAGCGGCTTGGAGAATATTTAGTAATCGTTTCCAATAGTGGTCCAGTCAGCTTTGGGTAGTCTTCGGGTTTAATCCAGGAGTCGGCAGTTATAAGTTCATTGGCTGCGACCAAACGATGGTCCGCTAAAAGTACGACATCACCTTTTGTGCCTTTGGCCCAGCTTTTGTCAAGCCACTCTAGAAAAGCTTGATGGCGCCGTTTGTCCCAGTCTTCCATTTTTTCGCCCCGAAGTTTTTTCGGGGAATCAAAAGGCCCAGCGCCCCGGAGGTGCTGGGAATTTAAATTGAGCATATTGAAGTAGCGGTAGCCGGGTCGGGGGGCTTCTTTGATGGATTTGATTTGGCCATTTGCATCAAACGTTAGTTGATCAAGATACCAAATATTTTCGCCGTCTTTATTGATTTGCTTGTCGGTTTGGCAGTCACTGACGGTCCAAGAAATGTTACGCTGCGACAAAATTGCACCTTCACTTGTTCCGAGGGCTGCGCGTTCGTCGCTTGATAGCTGACGCCATATGGCCCAATACAGTAGAAAGTGATCCTCGTCGTCGGCAAACTGTGGGACCGAGTTTACAGTCTCATAGGTATTCATTGATGCGATGGCTTCTTTGACGCCAGTCGTTTCAATACTTGCGCGGCAGCCGTCAAGTAAGATTGCTAAAATCAAAGCAGATAAAAAGCGCACATTGCCGCCTTGCGATTCATGGTGTGTTAATCATTCGGAGTTTCTAGCATAGATGATAAGGGCAGTCGCTTGCTTCTTTCAATCATTAAAAAAGCCCCGCAAATAGGGGGCTATATCGCCTTAAAGACTAGGGTGGTGACTCAACGCCTTCCAGTTATGAAACGGCCTGCTCTCACGGCGCCGCGGCCAACAGCGCTAACTAGGCTGCCCGCACCACGTGCAGCGTAGCCGAGAGTGCGTCCAGCGCCACTGACCAGGGCGCGTCCGCCATTAAAAATAAATCGACCAGCCGCTCCGACGCCGCGACCAAGGGTTCCTACGCCACGAATAACTGCCCCACCGGTGTTTTGGAGAAAACTCCTGATGCCGCTGAATGGGGCTCCGCCCCTAAAATACCCTAAATTCATCGCTGCGGCACCAGAGGCGCCGATCTCTTGGCCGCCATCAGCTAAACTGAAGCCTGAGCTTGCCGAGGCAGAGTTTTTTGAGGGGTCCGAGCCCATATTGATTTTTTTAAGCTCGCTATCCATTTGCTTAAACAGCGCGAAGGTTTGTGGGAATTCATCTTGCTTTGCCATCGATTGTCGTAACGCTGCGTTACAGTAGTAGGAGTCAAAGCTTTCCGCAAATGCAAAGTACTTGAAGTCTTCGCCATGAATCAGCGATTCATTGACAGCAAATGAGTACTTGCTACCTGGTTTTTTGACGTCCGAAATAACGGCTTGTCCGATATCAGAAAGCATCTGTTCGAATGCTTCATCGCGCTGAGATTCTATGATGCCGGCATCTGATACGCCGACCTTTGTCAGGATTTGCGAGAGAATATAACCAAACATTCTAACCGTAGAGTGTTCAACGCTTTGCACCGTAGGATTGATCAGTAAGACAAAATCCATTGTCTTTGAATCTACAGTCCAACAAGCATCCACGCGGCTCGTGCCCTCTTTGGCAAATTGATCTTTGGACGCGGATGTTTCGCAGGTCAAATCCGCCGAAGATTTTGCCGGTTCATTTAAATTCGGATTAAATACTATTTTGCCTCCCAGACCAAAAAACACTTGCTGGAGGTTCGACGGAACGGCCGAAAGACTTGAACGCAGTGCTTGCTTAAGTGCTGAAACTTGATCGTCTTGAACTTTCGAGAAATCTACGTGGTCCCATTCATTTTGGATCCCCATGACAACTTCTTGGCTGCCGGAGCACACGTTTCGGCTAAGGTCGCCAGAGCCGCGGGCAAAGTTGTTGAGCGACTTTGTATTTGATGTATCCATGGGCCGTTTGCACCCGATGAGTGCAAGTGCGGCTAACAATCCGGTGAACGAAATTCGAGTTAGTTGAGTAAATGTGCGCATGGACGATCCTCCGTATGTAGTGTTTTATGGCGAGCATTAAATTACTCGCCGGCGCCCCCACCGCTGAACAGACTTTGAATCAGTCCGATAAGTCCGCCTCCTTCGCCTCCAAGGAGTCCTCCTAAACCCTGCGCAGCTCCGCCTAATAGTTGACCTGCTCCACCAACTAATGCTCGGCCGCCGTTAAAAATTCCTTGGGCTACCCCGCCGAGCCCCCGTGCAACGGATCCTAATCCATTGAACAAGAAGCTAAAAATTCCAAGACTCATGCTTGCATTACCAATAGTGACGTCCTGACGGTCGTCTGCCAGGGTGAATTTGGAACTTTCCGATGATTTGTTTTTTGAAGTATCGTAGGGAGTCTTTACCTTGCTGAGTTCCATATCCATTTGTTGGAAAAGCGCGAAAGTTTGTGGGAATTCGTCCGCCTTTGCCATGGATTGTCGAAGTTGTATATTGCAGTAGTATGAGTCAAAGCTTTCTGCAAATGCGAAGTACTTGAATTCTTCACTGTTAATCAATGACTCGTTCACTGCAAATGAGTATTTGCTACCTGGCTTTCTGACATCCGCGACAACGGCTCGGCCGATATCAGTGAGCATTTGCTCAAATGCATCGTCGCGTTGAGCGATAACAGATCCAGACTGAGATAGACCAAGTTTTGTCAGAATTTGCGAAAGAATATATCCGAACATTCTTACGGTTGAATGCTGAACAGCTTCTACAGTTGGGTTCATCAGGACCACGAAATTCATAGTTTTAGAATCGACTGTCCAACAGGCGTCTATCTTATTTGTACCTTCGCTCGCGAATTTGCTCTTTGCAGCGGAAGATTGACAAGATAGGTCAGCCGAAGATTTTGCTGGTTCATTGAGTCTCGGAGTGAAGACAATTTTACCGCCGAGGCCAAAAAATAATTGCTGTAAATTTGAGGGTACTGCCGAGAGGCTAGATCTCAGAGCTTGTTTTAGCGCCGGTATTTGGTCATTTGGCGCGCGGGAAAAATCGACATGGTCCCATTCGTTATGGATGCCGATCACAATTTCTTGTTTGCCAGAGCAAACATTACGGCTCACATCTCCGGAGCCGCGAGCGAAGTTATTGAGAGACTTGCTTGAGGAGGTTTCTACGCCGCCAGTGCAACCCGCCACTAATACAGTGGTCAAGACCGCTTGAATGACACGTGCACTTCCTGAATTTAAATATTTGAAACTAAAGTTCATGGTCGGCCTCCTGATGGAAACAGCATCGGGATGGGAGAGGTAATTCTTTAGCGATTCAAAATAAGTCAATAATAACAGCTAGGTAAGATCGAGAAGAGCGGAGGCTTTATCGAGATTCAATGAGAAACAAAAGGGACATCGTCCCCCCTTAATTCACAAGCGATATCGTCTCCCCCCATGCCATTCTCTCCTCTAATTCGATACTTAGAGGTAGGAGGCCAGATGAAAGGCGGATTGTTTATGAAT
>Ga0214921_10002233_pt1 | contig 31751 bp, 32 predicted proteins | sample LL1505_MetaG_FD_177992 | JGI IMG/M metagenome (GOLD analysis project Ga0214921, IMG submission 177992) | Freshwater microbial communities from Lake Lanier, Atlanta, Georgia, United States - LL-1505 | ecosystem: Environmental > Aquatic > Freshwater > Lake | place: USA: Georgia | collected... | reverse complement strand
GCGCAAGATTTAATCAAAAAAATTCAATCTCTTTTAGAAGTTTAAAAAATGAATAATGAAAATTTAGTAAAACAACTTTTTTACCGCTCAATACATCGCGGCTGTAAAGAAACCGATTTTTTAATTGGTGAATTTGCCAAAAAAAAGTTGGGAGAAATTTCTGATTTAGAATTGTTTGGAAATTTTTTGGAAGAAGATGATTGGGAAATTTACGACTGGATTTTAGGGAAAAATAAAGAACCAGAAAAATATGTCGGCATTGTAACAGAAATCAAAAAATTTCACAAAATCTAAAAATCCATAAATCCATAAATCCTGAAACGAGTTCAGGATTTATGGTGATCTTGCTAAAAATTCTTATTATTGAATTAAATACTACTCCACAACAATACAATCAGCCTTACTCTTTTGTGCCTGCGTAACATATTTTCCGCAAAATTCTTCAGCTTCAATTTGGTTGTAAAAATTGCCAATTTGCAAGCGATAAAAAATTCCTCTTTTTCCTAAATTGACTTCTTCAGTGTAAGAGCGAAGTCCCGAAAATAAATTTGGGTAAAGATGATTTAATTTATCCCAATGTTCATTTGCCGCATTTTTGGAAGTCATTGCCGCGACTTGAACGCGAACCGCTCTTTTTTTCTCTTTTTCCGAAACTGGTGCGACTTTAGGTTGATTGCGTTGATTATCGCTGTTGGTTAGTAAATCTTTCGCAGGAGTTTCTTTTTTAGCGGCATCAGAAAAGATGATGATTTTTTGATCTTGAGCTTTAACTGGTTTTGGATCTTTATTAATAATTGATTCTTTAGTTAAAGATTTCTGTGCTAAATTTGATGGCGGTAATACTGCTTCGGGAGCAGTTTTGATTTTTGGAATTGCTTGGCGGATATTTTCTTTTTTTATGCCTTTATTGCCAAAAATATCTTCGTAAATTGAGCTATCAATTTGCATCGCATTTTCGCTAGGTTTCTCTTCTTCCAAAACTTTGATTGGGCCTTCTTCGGCTTTGATTACTTCAATATCGCTGTTTTTATCTTGGTAGACAAAATAATAAGCGCTGATCGTGACATAAATAAATCCAGCGATCGAAAATAAAGTAGCGCCAACTAAAAAACTTTTTTTAACCAGACCCGAAAATTTATTTTGTGAATCGTCTTTTTGGTAGCCAAAATCTTCCATTATCTCATTTCCTCAAGAGGCTTGACGTTAAAAATTTTGAGACCTTCGGCGATTATATTTCTAAGCGCCATAACCAAATAAATTCGAGCCGTTGTAACTTGCAAATTATCTTTAATGATGAATTTCAAATCGGGATTATCAGAACCTTTATTCCACAAAGCGTGAAATTCAGCCGCGAGTTCTTGCAGATAAAAAGCGATGCGATGTGGTTCAAAACTAACTGCCGCCATTTCTATAACGCGAGGAAAATTCACCATTTTTTTGATGAGATCAATTTCAGATTCATCACGCAGATTTTCTAAAATATTAGCCGCAATTTTTTTTGGAACTGTGATGTTTTCAGATTTTAAATTTCTCAACACCGAACAGCATCGGGCGTGCGCATATTGCACATAAAAAATTGGATTGTCTTTTGATTGTTCAATTACTTTCGCCAAATCAAAATCAAAAGGCGCATCATTTTTGCGCGTGAGCATGATGAAGCGCAAAGCGTCAGCGCCGACTTCGTCGATTACTTCGCGCGCGGTGATAAAATTTCCAGCGCGCTTCGACATTTTTAAAGGCTCGCCGTTTTTTACGAATTTTACCATTTGGCATAAAATCACTTTTAACTGTGATTTTTTATCGGTTAACGCATCAACAACTGCGCTTAATCTTTTTACGTAACCAGCGTGGTCGTAGCCCAAAGGCATGATAAAATATTTGGCGCCGCGTTCAAATTTGCTGGCGACGTAAGCCATATCGCCGGCTAAATAAGTGAAACTGCCATCGGCTTTTTGGACAACGCGATCTTGATCGTCACCAAATAAAGTTGAGCGAAATAAAGTTTGGTTTTTGTCATCATAATCTTCTGGCAAAGCGCCAACGCCTTTTTCAGTTTTTGGGGCTTCAAGTTTTCCTTCAAAAATCAAACCTTGGTCACGCAGAATTTCTACGGTTTTGGCGATTTTATTAGTGTCGTGTAAATTAGTTTTTTCTGAAAAATAGCTATCATGTTTTATTCCTAGAGCCAGTAAATCAGATTTAATCATTTCGATCATCGAATTAACCACGAAATCGCGAATTTGTGGTAGAATTTCTTCTTCGGATTTTTCAATTAAACTTTCACCGAATTTTTCTTTTAATTTTACGCCAACATCAATTAAATAAGCTCCCGGATAAAGCCCTTCGGGAATTTCTTTTTCATGTCCGCAAGCTTGTAAATAGCGCAAATTGGCCGATTTTAATAAAGTGTTAATTTGGCTTCCGGCATCATTTATATAATATTCTTTTAAAACATCATAACCAACTTTGGAAAGTAAAGTTGCTAAAACATCACCATAAATTGCGCCGCGCGTGTGGCCAACGTGAATTGGTCCGGTCGGGTTTGGCGAGGCATATTCAAGGTTAACTTTTTCGCCATTTCCGAGATTGGGAAAAGTATATTTTTCTTCAACAATTTGGCGCAATAATTTATAAAAAATTTGCGGTTTTAGAAAAATATTGATGAAGCCCGGACCAGCGATTTCAAGTTTTATAATATTTTCATCTTGAATAGTTTCGATGATCTTTTGAGCAAGTTTTCTAGGATTATTTAAAGCTTCAACAGCAGCAAATTTTTTAGTCAAAATCATCGCGATATTACAAGCCAAATCGCCGTGCGACTTTTCTTTTGCTGGCTCGACGGTGAAATTTTTTAAGTCTTGTTCTTCAATTTGAAGATTATTTTCAGCGGCGATTTTTTGAACGGTCGCGGCAAAAGCTTCTTTGAAAGAGTTGAATATATTAATCACGAGGAATAAATGGAGTTAGGAGTTAGTTGGTAAATTAGATAGATCCTGAAACGAGTTCAGGATGACGATGTGACGAAATTTGAGATTAAACTTTCAAACCTAAATGACGCTCCGTCAATGACATTCCGTCATCCTTAAACAAGTTCAGGATGAAGATGTGACGAAATTTGAGATTAAACTTTCAAACCTAAATGACGCTCCGTCAATGACATTCCGTCATCCCGAAACAAGTTCGAAATGACGATGATACTCCGTCATCCTGAACTTGTTTCAGGATCTATCCTTACTTAAAATCAAATTACCAATTTTAATTAAACAAACGTCATTCTAAATTCCAAATTCTTAAATCTTAATTCCTAATTTTTTAAATTTTCATGTCGAAGCCATTAAAGCCAATTAATTACGCGAGCACGAGTTATTTAGCCAAACGCATCACGAAAGAATATATCATACCAAACTGGAAAACTTTTTTAATTTCCGTGGCTTTAATGTTGGTAATTGCTGGAACAACTTCGCTTAACGCTTGGCTAATCAAGCCGGCGTTGGATTCTGTTTTTGTCGATAAAAATACCATGGCTTTGGTGATTATTCCTTTGGTGGTTTTGATAGTTACGGTGGTGAAGGGTTTTTCGACCTATTTTCAACTTTTAACGATGAATATTTTATCGCTTCGCATCACTTCTGACATGCGCATTCGTCTTTATTCGCATTTTATAAAATCTGATATTTCCAAACTTCACAGCAAATCTTCCGGCGATATGATGGCGAGCATCCACAATGAAATCGGTGCCGTTGTTGGCGTTATTAACACCACAATTAATGGTTTTGTAAAACAATTATTCACCTTGATTGCGTTAGTTATTGTGATGTTTTATCAAAGCTTTGAGCTTTCGCTGGTTGCTTTTATTGGCTTTCCTTTGGCGGGTTATCCAATTTATAAATTGGGGAGAAGATTGCGCAGATTATCTTTTAAAAATCAGGAAATTGCTTCTAAATTTTCGTCACAAATGAGCGACACTTTACAATATTCTAAACTTGTAAAAGCCTATCACTGTGAAGATTTTGAAATTGGTAGAATGTCTTTGATCATTGAAGCCATTTTCAAAATGGGTAAAAAGATTTCACGCATTTCTTTAATTGCATCGCCATTTGTTGAAAGCTTGGCTGGTATTGGCGTTGCGGCTGTTATCTGGTATGGTGGACATCAAGTGATTACTGGTGAAACAACTCCGGGTGCGTTTTTCTCATTTTTTGCGGCGATGATGATGGCTTATAAACCACTTAAATCTGTTTCAAACATGAATTCGGGAGTTCAGATGGGTCTAGCTGCGGCGAGCCGTTTATATGAATTATTTGATGAAAAACCAACAATTATCGACAAACCAAATGCAGTTTCTTTGAACGCGGTGAAAGGCGATATCGAATTTGAAAATGTATGCTTTAGTTATGTTGATGAAAAATCGGCTTTGAACAATGTTAGCTTCAAAATTCCGGCTGGAAAAACCGTTGCTTTGGTCGGACATTCGGGCGGCGGAAAATCTACAATTATGAGCATGATTTTGCGTTTTTATGATCCAAGTTCAGGCTCGATTAAGCTTGATTCTCATGATATTCGCGACATCACTTTAAAATCGCTGCGCAATTCTATGTCGGTGGTGAATCAAGAAGTTATGTTGTTTGATGACACAATCATTGAAAATATCCGTTACGGTAAAGTTGATGCAACTGAACAACAAATTATTAACGCTGCGAAAATGGCGGAAGCTGATGAATTTATTCAGGAATTGCCGGAAAAATATTATGCCAAAGTTGGGCAAAATGGTATTCGTCTTTCCGGAGGTCAACGCCAAAGAATCGCGATTGCCCGCGCCATTTTGTACAACGCGCCGATTCTGCTTTTAGATGAGGCAACTTCGGCGTTAGATCCAATTTCAGAAAAATTAATCAAAGATGCTTTGGCGAAATTGATGAAAGGCAGAACTTCATTGGTTATCGCGCACAGGCTTTCAACCGTAATTCACGCCGATAAAATTGTGGTAATTTCAAATGGCAAAGTTGTGGAAGAAGGAACGCATAAAGAGTTGCTAGATAAAGGCGGAGCTTATTCCAATTTATATTTAAAACAGTTTGAAATTAGCGAAACTTTATGAGTAATAAATTAGCGCCAAAAGAGCAAAAACTGCGTGAGAAAAAGCAGAAGAAAAAAGATCTTTCTGATGCGCTGCGGAAAAATTTGATGAGAAGAAAAGTGGTGGAAGAAAATGAGAAAAAATAGTATCTTTCAAATTCTATCCTGATTTGAAGTTCTGTTTTGGTATATACCAAAAAATCTATCTCTTGACAGTGATAGCGAAGTATTTTTGAGCAAATTTTTACCAAAATCCCATCCATTATGGCGCTGTTGCGTAAATCAAATTTTTCTAAGAAATTTTTGTAATTCTAAATTTTTTGAAAGATAAGCGTACCTAGATTTATGTGCGTTTCAAAAAATTTAGAATTGCGAAAAGTTCGACGAAAAAGTTGATTTACGCGACAACACCATTATTCAAGGGGACTGAACAGCTAGGAATTTATATTTTTTTATACCCACAAATCTTAATTCCATAGCCTTCCAGCCCAATTACTGCTTTCTGCGCATTGGTTAGAAGAATCATATTTTTCACGCCTAAATCTGATAAAATTTGCGCGCCAATTCCGTAATTTCTTAATTCTTTTTCTCTATTTATTGGTAGGTTTTTTGTTTCGCCAAGCAAGTGCGAAATTGCTTCATTTGGTTGTCTGATTAGAACTATAACGCCATTTTTTTCTTTTTCGATTTCCTTCATCGCTTCAATCAATGAACCGGTTCTGTGATTTTGTGCGTCATCAAGACAATCGCTCAAAATATTTAAATGATGCATTCTAACCAATGTTGGCAAGGTTTCATCAATTTCGCCTTTTACCAAAGCAATATGTTCAATGCCGTCAATTTTGCTTTTGTAAATTGTCGCGGCAAATTCTCCGGCGGCTTTGCTGATGAATTTTTTATGTTCAATTACTTCAACTAATTTTTCATTTTTACGGCGATATTCAATCAAATCAGCAATAGTAGCGATTTTCATATCATGTTCTGTGGCGAATTTAATTAAATCAGGCATGCGCGCCATTGAACCATCATCATTCATGATTTCGCAAATTACACCAGAAGGGTTTAAGCCAGCAAGTTTGGCAATGTCAACCGCAGCTTCGGTGTGTCCTGCGCGCACTAGAACGCCGCCATTTTGGGCTTTTAGTGGAAAAATGTGACCCGGACTAACAATTGCATCTTTGCTTTTTTTAGGATCAATCGCATCAGCAACTGTTTTGGCGCGATCAAAGGCGGAAATTCCGGTGGAAATTCCAACGCGTGCTTCGATTGAAACTGTGAAAGCGGTTTTATTGCGCGATTCATTATTGAAGGACATCAAAGGCAATTCAAGTTCGGCAACGCGCTGTTCTGTAAGCGTTAAACAAATAAGTCCGCGGCCAAAGCGCGCCATGAAATTAATTTTTTTATCATCGCACATTGAGGCAGGAATTACTAAATCGCCTTCATTTTCGCGCCCTTCATCGTCAACTAAGATAAACATTTTTCCTTGTTTAGCTTCAGCGATTATTTCTGGAATTGTTGCGAGGTAATCTTGTTGTTCTTTGATCATTTTTTAAAATTTATTTTATCAATTTTGAAACATAACGCGCGATTGTATCGATTTCTAAATTTACTAAATCGCCAGATTTTTTATCGCCAAAAACTGTGTTTTTTAGCGTATGTTCAATAATATTAACCGTAAAAATATTGCTCTCGACGCTGTTCACTGTAAGCGAAACGCCATCTAAAGTTACAGAACCTTTTTGCGAAATAAATTTCATCAAATTTTTTGGTGCCGTAAAAATAAATTTGCGCGAATCTTTTACGCGTTTGATTTCTTTAATTTCTGCCGCCGCATCAACATGCCCCAAAACCATATGGCCACCGAATTCATCGCCCATGCGCATGGCGAATTCGAGATTGATTAACTCGCCAATTTTCCAATTTTTCAAAGTAGTTTTTTCGTAAGTTTCATTTGACGCTTGAAAGGAAAAAATAATTTTTTTTGCCGCAGTTTTTTTCTCAATCAAAGTTAAACAAATGCCGTTGCAGGCAATAGAACAGCCAATTTCTAAAGTGCGTTTAATTGCAGATTTATCGCAAGAAACTTCAAGAAGCAGGTCTTTTGTGGTGTTGTGTTTAAGTGATTTGATCTTGCCAAAATTGGTAATGATTCCGGTGAACATTAGGCAAAATTTAATTGTAATTTTTTCACTTCTTTGCGGATTTTATTAATAGCATTTTCCTCAATTTGGCGAATTCGCTCTCGCGAAACTTTGTAAAGCTGGCTCAAATCTTCCAACGTCATCGGATTTTCCGACAGTTGACGTTTGTGTAAAATATCTTTTTCGCGATCGTTTAAAAGCATAAAAGCTTTTTTAAACATTGATTCCTGACGCGATTTTTCCTGATTTTCAATGGCAGTTTGTTCTTGGCTGTCATCAATTGAAGCAATTAAATCAACCACTTCGGCACTGTCATCTTCGTTGCCGACTAAATTATTTAGCGAAGTGTCAGATTGTGAAAGACGCGAATTCATATCAACAACTTCCTTGGGCAAAACGTTTAAATCACGTGCAATTAAATTGACATGTTCAGCAGATAAAGCCTTGTCTGACATGGCGTTAAGCTTTTTCTTGATTTTGTGTAAATTGAAAAAAAGTTTTTTTTGTGCAGCGGTGGTTCCGATTTTTACCAGCGACCAAGAGCGCAAAATATAATCCTGCATGTAAGCGCGAATCCACCACATTGAATAAGTAGAAAAACGGAAACCTTTGCGCGGGTCAAATTTTTTTACGGCTTGCATTAAACCTAAATTTCCTTCCGAAACTAAATCGATAATTGGCAAGCCGTAATTTTTAAATTTAGAAGCCATTTTTACGACTAAACGTAAATGGCTTTGGATCAGGATTTTAGCAGCTTCTTTATCTTGGGTTTTAACATATCTTTCGCCATATTGATATTCTTCTTCGGCGGTTAAGATTGGGAATTTTTGTATTTCGCGTAAATATTGTAAAAAACCATTTCGGTCAGAACGAATGTAGCCTATTTTTTTCACAGGAAAAGAGGCGCTTAAATTACTCATATTTCCTCCATAGATTTAAATGATTATTAGGTTTTTGAATTTTTGAGTGAGGAATGATATTTAGGGAAGTGGCACAATAAAATCAAGGTCTGAAGAATTAGAAATTTGGTTTGTAAATTTCTAAAGTCCGGTAACTGAAATTTTATATTTCTTTGACAAGTAACTCATAACATCTTTGCGTTCCTGTAATTTCAAAGGTCGGTTATAAATAATAATTTCGGAAATATAGCCTTTAAAACCATTAGTTCCTGACTTATCTGTTCCGATTGTCAGGCCGCCAAGTTGATTGCTATTGGGATTTATTGTTCCGCTGCCAGCGCTGGTGGTGGCATTATTTACAAAAACTTGCGATGAGCTGCTGTTAAAGTAAGCTGCAACTACATAATCATTGCCATTGGCAAAACTAGCAGGGTTAGTTGTGGTTGCGGTATCAACAGAAGTTCCGGCATTGAGATTTACCGCAGTATTTTTGATGCCAATTGAGCTGGTTGAATTTGCACTCGAAGAATCAAGTAAAATTTTAGCAGTTGAGCTGGTTGCAAATAATGGACGAAAAACAATAAAAACTGTATTTTGCGCTGAAGAACCCTGATAGAAATTAGCAAGTGCAATATTAGCTGAAGACGCGCCACTAAAAAGCAAAGTCGGAAGATTGTTAATGCCGCTTTCTTCATAAAGCACATCACTTCCAGCACTACGACTTAATTTGTTTTTAGTTAAGATGATTGATCCAGGGCTATTGTCGCGCCATTCGGTGTTTTGGCTGGCTTCAATTGATTCAGAATCTTTGAATGAAGATTTAAGTGTTGGTTCGTACCAAGCGATAAGCCCGCTAATTTCAAGGGCAGGTGATCTAGAAGTCATAGAGCGGGCATTAGCAAGACGAGCTGTTTTTATCATACCCGAGCCTTGCGTGATGCCAGTGATTAAGACGCCGATAATTAAAACAACAATTGATAATTCAGTGAGCGTGAAGGCTTTTTTCATTTTATTGTTGTTTATTAAAGACGGTTTGGATGGGCAAATTAATTTGCTGCCATCCAAGTTGTTACCGGAGTTTTAGCGGCTTTCACGTCATCCAATCTTCTTCTTGGAGTATGAAGTGGATATTCGTGGAACCTGTCGCCGCGCCCAGCTTTGATTTCTTCGGCTATGAAAATCATAGTGTTAATGAAATCATCAATAGTTTCACGAGTTTCAGTTTCGGTTGGTTCAATTAACATCGCACCTTGAACTACAAGTGGGAAGAAAACCGTCATCGGATGAATGCCATATTCAACAAGAGCTTTAGCAATATCTAGCGTGCCGATTCCTTGCGCTTTTTGCAATTTATCAGTCAATAAACATTCATGCATACAATTGCCCTCAAATGGCACGTGGTAATGATTTTTCAATTTTGTCAAAATATAATTGGCGCTTAAAACTGAATCTTCGGCAACTTTTTGCAAACCATTAGCTCCGTGTGAAAGTATATAAGTCAAGGCGCGAACGTGCATTCCAAATTGACCGTTAAAGCCTTTTATTTTTCCGCAAGTATTTTTTGGAGCAATTAATTTGTAGGTGTCGCCATCTTTTTCAACATGCGGAGTTGGCAAAAATTCTGCTAGTTCTGCGCTCACTGCGATTGGTCCAGAACCAGGTCCGCCGCCGCCATGTGGAGTTGAGAAAGTTTTGTGTAAATTGAAATGCATCACGTCAACGCCAATGTCGGCGGGGCGAACTTTACCTACAATTGCGTTATAATTAGCGCCGTCGCAATAAAAATATGCCCCAACTGAATGAATTAAATCGGCGATTTCTTTAATATTTTTTTCGAATTTGCCGCAAGTATTTGGATTGGTAATCATGGTTCCAGCAATTGTTGCGCCGTGTTCTGCTATTAGTTTTTTGAATAAATCTAAATCAATCAAACCTTCTTTGTCAGAAGGAATAACTTTAATTTGGAAGCCACACATTGCCGCAGTTGCTGGATTGGTTCCGTGAGCGGAATCAGGAATTAAAACAATTTTTCTTGTTTGTCCTTCGCCTTTTTTCTCGTGAGCTTTTTTAATCACCAACATGCCAGAAAACTCACCTTGAGCACCAGCGGCTGGAGCCAGCGAAACTGCGCCCAAACCAGTTAAAGTTGCTAACCAGTTTTGAAGATTATACATCAATTCCAAAGCGCCTTGAACTGTAGATTGATCTTGCAGCGGATGAATATCAGCAAATCCGGGAAGACGCGCCATTTTTTCATTCAAGCGCGGATTATGTTTCATCGTGCAAGAACCAAGTGGATAAAATCCGCTATCGATTGAATAATTCTGATTTGAAAGACGCACGAAGTGACGAATTACTTGTGGTTCATTAACTTCAGCCAAACCAATTTTTTCACGGTTTTTTTGACCAGTACGCAGCGAAAATGGCGCAATTTCAGGAAGGTCAACGCCGCAAGCTCCGGGGCGTGTTTGTTTAATTAAAATTTCGGTTTCATGATTTAATCCGCCGATTTCTTTAGGAGTGAATGACATGTTATTATTTTTTAGTTTGTTGGTTTAGTAATTCGTAAAGGAAATCGGGAGCTAGATCTGCCTCATTTGCCCAAGACAAAGTATCGTTTTCGATTTTAAAATTTCTAAAATAATCAATATCTTTCAAAGGTTCAAAAACTTCTCCCCAAATTTCATTTATTAGATTAATTTTACCGGATTTTCCGTCGTCAAATTTGATCCAAACCTGATAATCTTGGATATGTTTTGCTTCCACTATGTGTCGGAACATATTTACTCCAAAGGTTGAATTTTATTTAAGGGTTTTCTTTGCATAGCAAGTTCCCAATCTTTTAATAATTCTTCTTTATTGATATCAAGCCACTCAAGAACTGATCTCAATGCTCTTTTTGGAAATTGACCTTGGATGATTCCAGATTCGATAAAAACCTCAATTTCAAATTTTCCATATTTGGCATGAAAATAAGGTGGATTATGGTCTCTGTGGTACATTGTAATCACGATCCCTAGAAAACGACTTATTTCGGGCATTTTGTGGTGTGTTTTGGGTTTAATTTTTTTACTTTTGAGACGTGACTCAAAAGTAAAAATTAGTTCAGAATTTTTTCTAATTCGCTAGCAAAAATTTCTATATCTTTTTCACTAGTTAATTCGCTTGCAGCCACAATCATTTTGTCGCCTTGTGCAAATCCACCGATGATATTTTTAGCTAATAATTTTTTGTTAACTTCAGCTGCGTCTTTTGAAAGTTCGATTGTAAATTCATTGAAAAAACTTTCGTTCAAAACTTTCACGCCTTTAACTTTTGCTAATTTATCAGCCAAATCGCAGGCTTTTTTGTGATTGATTAAAGCCAGTTTTTTGAAACCAATTTCACCAAGCAAAGAAGTGTGAATTGTGAAAGCCGTTGCGCAAAGTCCTTGATTTGAGCAAATGTTAGAAGTTGCTTTTTCGCGGCGTATGTGCTGTTCGCGGGCATTTAGGGTTAAAACATAACCCGGTTTTCCATCAACATCATTAGTTGCGCCACAAATTCTGCCCGGCATTTGGCGTACAAATTCTTTTTTGCAGGCAAAAAATCCAAGAAGAGGGCCACCGAAATTTAGACCAACTCCTAAAGACGAAGCTTCGCCAACCACAATATCAGCTTGTTTTGGGGCTTCTAAAAGTCCGAGTGATAAAATTTCGTTAGTTACAACAATCATCAAGGCGCCAGCGGCGTCGCATTGTTTTCTAACATCGTCAAGATTTCTAATTTCGCCGTGAAAGTCTGGATATTGAACAATTACAGCAGCGCAAGTTTCGTCAATTGTTGATACGAATTTTGAATCGTTCAAGGCAAGCGAAGTTTTGGTAACTTCTAAATAATCGGGGTGAATATTGCCAATTGTCGCAATATTTTTGCGACCAGATTTAATACGAAGTGCCATCAAACAACTTTCACTCATTGAAGTTGCGCCATCATACATTGAAGCGTTGGCAACTTCCATTTCAGTTAAAAGCGCAATCATGCTTTGAAATTGAAAAATCACCGCCAAAGTTCCTTGCGAAATTTCTGGCTGATAAGGCGTGTAAGAAGTTAAAAATTCTGAACGCTGAATAATGTGATCAACAGTAGCTGGAATGTGATGTTTGTAGCAGCCAGCACCAAGAAAAAATGGTCCGCTTGAAGCGGCGCGATTTTTATCGGAAAAAGATTTTAAAATTGCTTCAACTTCAATTTCACCTTGATGATTTGGTAAATTTTCGATTGGCTTTTTTAAAAGAAATTCTGATGGAACTGCATCATAAAGTTGATCGATATTGGAGATGCCAATAGCTTTAAGCATCTCTTGACGATCCTTTTCAGTCAAGGCTAGATAGCGCATTTTGTATAATTATTTTTTAAAAAATGAGGAGCCTTTTAAAAGGCGGCGGCACTTTAGAAAATGATAGAAAAAAGTCAAACACTCCTTCACTTACTAGTTAAATTAATTAAATCTGCCGCAGAAATTTTTTTATCATAAATGGCGCGACCAACAATGGCGCCGATTACGCCGAATTTTTCTAATTCTTTAATTTTTAAAACATCTTCTAAATCAGAAACACCGCCGGAAGCAATTACTGGGATTTTTAAATTTTGAGCCAGATTTTTTGTTCCAGTTAAATCAGCACCAGTTAAGGTTCCATCGCGAGAAATATCAGTGTAAATTATTGCAACCGCGCCGCAATCTTCAAACTTTTTGGCTAATTCTAAAACCGGAATTTCTGAAGTTTCAACCCAACCTTCAGTTGCAACGAAACCATTTTTAGCATCAATTCCAATCACAATTTTTCCAGGAAATTTTTTACAAGCTTCAATTACCAATTCCGGATTTTTTGCGGCAATAGTTCCAAGAATTACCCGGCTTACGCCCAAATTTAACCATTTTTCAATCGCTGCAATCGTGCGAATTCCGCCACCAAGTTGAGTAGGAATTTTGATATTTTTTAAAATTTCTTTTACCGAATTTTCATTTTCCGATTTTCCCGCAATTGCGCCGTCTAAATCAACAATATGTAAAAATTTAAAACCGAGATCTTCAAATTCTTTGGCTTGCGCGGCGGGATTATCGTTGAAAATTGTAGCTTGATTCATATCGCCTTTAAACAGACGAACACATTGACCATTTTTTAAATCGATCGCGGGAAAGATAATCATTTTATATTTAATTTAATTCGACTTTCGTCGAATTTGGGTTTATTTTGAATTGCTACGCGGCGACTAAATCGCAGCATCCGCAATGGATTTATTTTTTGAGGAAGATTAATCTGCTAAAGTTAATTTAAACTCGAGCTAGAATAAAAAACCCAATCCAAAAAAAGCTCGATATAATACTGAGCTTGTCAAAGCATGATTATAGTAAATGCTCTTGAATCATGCTTCTACAATCTCAACATGACATCCAGTTTCAATCAGCTTTGGTTTGGAATTTTAGAAATTGGAGCAAATCTTAAATAATATATAAAATAAAATGCTAAAACTTTTATTAAAAATCTGGCCAGCTTTTACTCCGATTATAGTTTATATTTTATGGGTTTACATCATTGAAGGTGTGGTTCTGAAAAAATTTTTGAAAAAAGAAGAAATTATTGAAGGAGAAAAAATTGTTGGCGAAAAAACCACGCAAAAAACTGCGGAAAAAGTAGGAAAATTTTCTTTAAAAAATCGCTGCTTTGTAACTATAGTTTACATGAGTTTGGTGCTGGCAATTTTGATTTTAATTGCGATGGCTTTTTAAAAGTTGCATTTTTTTCTTCAGCATTTAAAAAACTGTCCAACTTTTACGAGTTCTTCGTAGAATTTTTTCATTTAATTCCACAAATAGCAGCGCTTTGGTGCATCTTGCCGACCTTTATCAATAAAGGTCGTAACTATGTTTGCTGCTATTTGGTAAATAACCAAATAAATTTAAAATTATGTCTAAAACAGAACTTCCACAATTTACTATTCGTCAACTTCTAGAAGCTGGCGTTCACTTCGGTCACAAAACCATGCGCCGTAATCCAAAAATGACGCGCTATATTCACACTAATCGCAACGGAATTAGTATCATTGATTTGAACAAAACTGCGAATCTTTTACACAACTCACTCAAAACAGTTAAAGAAATTACTAAAAACAACGGTCGCATCTTGTTTGTTGCAACTAAAAAGCAAGCCATCGAGCCAGTTGCTGAAGCTGCAAAAAGATGTGGTCAATATTACGTAAACTTCAGATGGTTAGGCGGCATGCTTACAAACTGGAAAACCGTTTCTCAATCAATCAAAGCTTTGAAAAAAATCGAAGAACAATTGGCTGATCCAAGCGAAATCGGTTACAACAAAAAAGAGAAATTAGTTCTTCAAAGACAAAAAGAAAAATTAGAACAAGCTCTTGGTGGCATCAAAAACATGGGCGGATATCCTGATTTAGTTTTCATCATCGATACTCACAAAGAATCTCTAGCAATTGCTGAAGCTAAAAAATTGAACATTCCAATCATGGCAATTTTGGATTCTAACTGTAATCCAGATGGAATCACTTTCCCAATTCCGGGAAATGATGACTCTGCAAAATCAATCAAACTTTATTGCCGTTTAATTTCTGACGCTGCAATCGCTGGAATCAAAGAAAATATGGCAATTTCTGGTGTTGATATTAGCAAATTTGAAGGTGATGAATTGCCGGCAAATATCCGTGAATTGAAAAATTCAACTGTTGAGAAAAAAGATCACAGCAGAAAAGATCACACTAAAGATTTTAAGAAAAAAGAAATCGTTAAAAAAACTGAAGAAAAATCTGAAGTTAAAAAACCAGCTGCTGCGAAAACAGACGCTTCTAAGAAGCCAGCAGGAAAAAAACCAGTTGGCAAAAAGTAATAACTCGATTTTTGATCGACTATAGATTCTGAAGCAAATTCAGGATGATGAAGGTATAAAATTTGCACTCGAACTAAAATAAAAACTTCGTCTTTTGAGATTGTTTTAAGAATCTATAGCGCGCTTCCAACTCTAATATTAAACCTTAATTTCCCCAAAAATATGGCAGATCTATCTCTCATTAAAAAACTCCGCGAAGCCACTGGTTGCGGTATCTCAGATTGTAACAAAGCTTTGGCTGCAAATGCTGATGATTTTGAAAAATCAGTTGATTGGCTGAGAAAAAAAGGTCTTTCTTCCGCAGTTAAAAAAAGCGGTCGCGTAACTTCTGAAGGCGCCGTTGCTGTTTATGTTGAAGGAAATATTGCCGCAATCGTTGAAGTTAACTCCGAAACTGATTTTGTTGCTCGTAACCAAAAATTCCAAGATTTCACTGCAACAGTTACTAAACTTGCTTTAGCAAATAACGAAATCGAAAAATTAAAAGCTGCTCAATTCACCGGCACTTCTCACTCGGTTGATGAAGAAGTTAAAAACCAAATCGGTGTAATCGGCGAAAATATCAATGTTAGAAGAGTTGACGGATTGTCTGTTTCTAACGGCGCAATCATTAGCTATGTTCACAATGCAATTGCCCCAAATATTGGTAAAATTGCAGTTTTGGTTGCTCTTGAATCTGCAGCTCCAAAAGAAAAATTAGAAGAAGTTGGCAAGCAAATCGCCATGCATATTGCTGCTGCGAAACCTGACGCTTTGGATGTTTCTTTGGTTGATGCTGAAAAATTGAATCGCGAAACCGAAATCTTAAAAGATCAAGCTCGCGCTTCTGGTAAACCTGAAAGCATCATCGACAAAATGATTGAAGGTCGTATCAGAAAATATTATGAAGAAGTGGTTCTTTTGGAACAACTTTTCGTAATGGATGACAAATTAAAAATCAAAGATGTAGTTAATAATTTTGCCAAAGAAAATGGTGAAACCAAAGTTACTGGTTTCAAACTTTTCATTCTTGGTGAAGGTATCGAGAAAAAAGAAAATGACTTTGCCGCCGAAGTTGCGTCAATGACCAAATAGTTTTCGTGGCGCATTTCAAGGCTTTGTAAGCTTAAAATGCGCCATAAGCCACAAAAGTATTAGTAATTATCCCCAGTTTTATATTTCTATGCCTAACAAAACCGATCTAAAATTTAAAAGAATCCTTTTTAAAGTATCTGGCGAAGCGATGATGGGTGATAAGGCTTTTGGACATGATGTTGATGCAATTGAAAAAATCTGTAATCAAATAATCTCAGCACATAAATTAGGTTGCAAAATCTGCGTTGTTGTTGGCGGTGGAAATATTTTCCGTGGCATCTCACAAGCTGCAGCTGGAATTGAGCGCGTGACCGCCGATTATATGGGAATGCTTGCAACTTGTATTAATGGCTTGGCGTTGCAAAGCGCATTGGAGAAAAAAAATATTGAAACCCGCATGCTTTCGGCAATCCCAATGAATAGCGTTTGCGAACCTTACATCAAACGTCGTGCGGCACGTCACTTAGAAAGAAACCGTATTGTAATTTTTTCCGCCGGAACCGGAAATCCCTTTTTCACAACTGATACTGCCGCAGTTTTGCGCGCCGTTGAAATGGGCTGCGACGGCATTTTAAAAGGCACGCAAGTTGATGGCGTTTATACCGCAGATCCAAAACTTGATAAAACTGCCACACGCTACGAAAAATTAAAATATATTGATGTGTTAAAACAAGATCTGAAAGTTATGGATCAAACCGCAATTACTCTGGCTAAAGACAATAAACTTCCAATCATAGTTTTTTCAATCAAAGGCGAAAATGCTTTGCAAGAAGTAGTGCAGGGCAGAGGAAAATTTACTGTAATTAATTAAATATTTATGATTAACGAACTAACCGACAAAACCCGCAAGAAAATGGAAGACACCATGAACTCGCTAAAACGCGACATGGACAGCATTTCAACTGGTCGCGCCACTCCTAATCTTTTAGACCCAGTTAAAGTTGAAGTTTACGGCAGCTTCATGCCACTTTCGCAAGTTGCCAGCGTTTCAGTTCCTGAAGCAACTACATTGTCAATTCAGGTTTGGGATCGCGAAAATTTACGCGCTGTTGAAAAAGCAATTATCAATTCCAATCTCGGTTTTAACCCATTGGTTGATGGCATGACAATTCGCATCATGATTCCAAAATTAAGTGAAGAGCGCCGTAAAGAAATGGTGAAATTGGCTAAAAAATATAGTGAAGATAAAAAAGTTGCAGTGCGCAACGTACGTCGCGACGCTCTTGATGATTTTAAGAAAAAAGAAAAAGAATTAGCTGCATCGAAAGATCAAATTCATTCTTTCAATGAAATTGTGCAAAAAATTACTGACGAATTTATCAAAAAAATTGACGATGTAATTACGGCAAAAGAAAAAGAATTAATGAAGATTTAATGCTTTTTTTCCGCAAAAAAAACATTGAAGAAGTCTTTGATTTAAAGATTCCAACTCACATCGCCATTATTATGGATGGCAACGCCAGATGGGCTAAAGCAAAAAAACTGCCTTTGGCTTTGGGCCACAAAAGTGGTTCGGAAAATGTTAAAAAAATCGCCGAAAGTTGTATTGAAATCGGTATAAAAAATCTCACAATTTACGCATTTTCTTCCGAAAATTGGGATCGTCCGCAAGATGAAGTTAGTTATTTGATGAAGTTATTGGATGAATATTTAGAAAAAGAAACCAAGCCGCTCATTGAAAAAGATGTCAAAATTATAATCTCAGGAAATTTAGAAAAACTTCCCACTTCCACAAAAGAAAAAATCGCCGCTATTCAGAACCAAACCAAAAATCACCAAGCTTTAACTTTAAATGTCGCTTTTAGTTACGGTTCGAGACAAGAAATTGTTGATGCTGCCAAAAAGATAGCACTTGATGTTAGTCAAGGCAAAATTAGCGTTGATGAAATTAATGCCGAAATTTTTTCACAAAATCTTTATAACCCAGAAATTCCCGATCCCGACCTTCTGATTAGAACCGCCGGCGATTTGAGATTAAGTAATTTTCTGCTTTGGCAACTTGCTTACGCCGAATTTTATTTTACTAAAACTTACTGGCCTGATTTCAATAAAAGCGAATTGATGCAGGCAATTTCAGAATTCAACAAAAGAGAGAGGCGTTATGGAAAAAGATAAAACCAAAAATTTGGTGAATAATGTGCAAAATGCCTGCGAAAAAATTTATTTTTCCCTTGTTGGTTTATTCAATAAATTAATTTCTTACGTTCATTTTCTCGATCCAAAAGATAACACTAAACAGCGCGTTGTAAGCTCTATAATTCTGGTTCCGCTCGCGGTTTATGCGATCTTTTTTTCGAAAAGCGTTTTCATTTTTATCGCAATTGCTTTGGCAATTTTAATGACGATTGAATGGCTCGATATTGTTAAAACTGCCAAAGATCAAAAAAAATGGCGCATCATCGGATTTTTTTACATTCTAATTCCAATTTACGCCGTAATCAAAATTCGCCTTTATGATGCCGATGTTTTGCTGTGGATGTTTGCTGTAATTTGGGCGACTGATATTTTTGCATTTTTTGCCGGCAGAAGTTTCGGCGGGCCAAAATTAGCACCAAGCATCAGCCCAAATAAAACTTGGTCTGGTTTGGCGGGCGGCGTAATTGCCAGCATGTTAATTGGTTTTATGAGTTCATTCATGTTTCAAGGTGGAATTTTCTTTTTTATTTTTATCAGCCTTTTTATCGCTTTGCTTGAACAAGCCAGTGATTTGTTTGAATCAAAAATCAAAAGAATTTTTGGCGTAAAAGATTCGGGAAATATAATTCCCGGACATGGCGGAGTTCTTGACCGGCTTGACGGAATGATGTTTGTAGCGCCTTTAGTTTTATTTTTAATTTCAGTATTCCCGCATAAGTTTTAACTAAAATGACCAACGATTTTTTCACCATCGCCGGCCGCCAATTCACTTCCCGCCTTTTGGTCGGGACTGGAAAATATAAAGATTTTCACGAAACCGCCGCCGCAACCAATGCTTCCGGCGCTGAAATTGTTACTGTTGCAGTTCGCCGCGTTAATATTGAAAAAAAAGGCGAGCCAATGTTGCAAGATTTTCTTGATCCAAAAAAATTCACTTATTTGCCAAATACCGCCGGATGTTTCACCGCCGATGATGCCGTTCGCACTTTGCGTTTAGCGCGCGCCGCTGGAGGTTGGAATTTAGTAAAACTGGAAGTTTTAGCTGACGAAAAAACCCTTTATCCAAAAGTTGTAGAAACCATCAAAGCCGCAGAATTATTGATCAAAGAAGGTTTTGACGTAATGGTTTACACTTCGGACGATCCAATTGTTGCCAAAGAATTAGAAGATATTGGTTGTTGTGCAATCATGCCTTTGGCGGCGCCAATTGGTTCTGGTTTGGGAATTCAAAATCGCTTAAATATCGAATTTATTGTTGAACAATCAAAAGTTCCGGTTTTGGTTGATGCTGGCGTTGGAACCGCAAGTGACGCGGCAATCGCAATGGAAATTGGCTGCGATGGCGTTTTGATGAATACCGCAATTGCCAAAGCCAAAAACCCAATTCTGATGGCACATGCCATGAAACTTGCAATTGAAGCAGGTCGCGCCGCATTTCTGGCGGGTCGAATGGAAGTAAAAAAATTCGCCTCAGCGTCAAGCCCAGAGGTTGGAAAAATTAATAATAAATTTTGATCAAATTCAAAAATGACTAATCATAAATTCCACAACTCAATCCTGCGTGCCTACGACATTCGTGGTCTTTATGACAAAACACTTTTTGACAAAGATGCTTTTTTTGTCGGTAAATCTTTCGCTAGTTTTCTCACCAAAAATAATAAGAAAAAAATTTCAATCGCCTGTGATGGTCGCGTGAGTTCGCCGGCCTTAAAAGAGCAATTAATCAAAGCGCTTGTTGAATCAGGTTTAGAAGTTTTTGACGTTGGAATGGGGCCAACGCCGATGCTTTATTTCTCGGTTTTTCATTTGAATTGTGACGCTGGAATTATGGTTACTGGTTCTCATAATCCCAAAGATCATAATGGTTTTAAAATGATGTTGCGCGAGCGTCCATTTTTTGGTGACGATATTTTAGGTCTTGCTGATCTTGCCCAAAACGCTGATTTTGTTGATGGCAAAGGCACTTTGGAAAAATGTGATATAAAAGATGATTACGTTGAAAGAATTTTATCTGATTGCATTTTAACAAAAAGTGAAAGCCGTTTGCTTGATGAAGTTGACTCAATTAAACCAAAGAAAAAATTAAAAATTGCTTGGGATGCTGGCAATGGCGCGGCTGGCGAAATTATGACTGAACTTAGTAAAAGAATTGACGCGCAGCATATTTTGCTTTTTGCCGACATTGACGGCGATTTTCCAAATCATCATCCCGATCCGACAGTTCCCAAAAATTTAGAAGATTTAATCAAAGTTGTTCTTGACGAAGGCTGCGATTTAGGAATTGCTTTTGACGGCGATGGCGACCGTATTGGCGTGGTTGATAATGAAGGCGAAATTATCTGGGGCGATCAATTAATGGTTTTTTACGCTCGCGAAATTTTAAAAACCAAGCAAGGTGCGACAATTATAGCTGACGTTAAAGCCAGCAATGTTTTGTTCGATGAAATCACCAAAGCTGGCGGCAAAGCGATAATGTGGAAAACTGGGCATTCTTTGGTTAAAGCCAAAATGAAAGAAACCAAAGCGGTGCTTGCTGGTGAAATGAGCGGCCACATATTTTTTGCTGATAAATATTATGGTTTTGATGATGCGCTTTATGCCGCAATTCGCATTATCAACATTGTTGAAGAATCAACGCATTCGCTTTCTTATTTAAGAAAATCATTGCCGCAAACTTTTTCAACGCCAGAAATTCGCATTGAATGTTTGGAAGCAAGAAAATTTCAAATTGTTGAGGAATTAAAATATAATTTGCAAAAAAGCGGCGTTAAATTTGAAGATACCGACGGCATTCGCGCCAATTCCAAACAGGGTTGGTGGCTGATTCGCGCTTCAAATACCCAATCAGTTTTGGTGGCAAGATGCGAAGGCAAATCGCTGGAAGATTTAGAGAAATTAAAAAATGATTTGCGCGAAAAATTAAAATTTTGCCAAGTCGAAATTCCTGAAGAATTGAAATAAAAAATGAAAATAATCGGCCTTACGGGAGGAATTGCTTCAGGAAAAAACTTTGTTGCAGAAATTTTCCAAAAAAACGGTGCGGCGGTTTTTGATGCTGATAAAGAAGTTCACGAGCTTTTAGAATCACACGCTGAAGCCATTAAAGAAGTCAAAAAAAATTTCCCTGAAAGCGTTATTGGTGAAAAAATAAGTCGCAAACTTTTAGGACAAATTGTTTTCTCGGATCCGCAAAAATTAAAAATTCTGGAAAAAATTATTCACGTTAAAGTTCGTGAAAAATATCAGATATTTTTGCAAAAAGCTGTGCAGGAAAAAAAGAAATTAGCCGTTTTAAATATTCCGTTGTTGCTAGAGACGCAAAGCTATAAATGTGATAAAGTGGTGGCAATTATTGTGTCGGAGGAAGTGCAAAAAAAACGTTTTTTAATGCGCGCTAAAAAAACTGATCCCGAAAATTTTCTACAAGAAAAAGAAAATTTAATTCACAAATTTGAGAAAATAAAATCTCAACAAATCGACAATCCAAAAAGAGAAAAACACGCTGATTTTGTGATTAATAATTCGCTGACAAAAGCTTTTACAATTAAACAGGTGAAAAAAATTATTGCTGAAATTTTGTAGAATTTTCGGGTAATTATACCTTAATTCACAAAAAAACTCGATGTCACCCTGAGTTTGTCAAAGGGTGATTCTAAGATCGAAGCCTTAAATCACCCTTCGACAAGCTCAGGGTGACATCTATTGTGTCTTAAGAGCCTGTCCTAAGTCTTTTTTAACCTCAAATTTTGACATGTTTTTAGCGCTTTTTTAGTAAAATTACGACCAATATCAGGATATATTGCGAGTAATTTTACTAAAAAATAAGCAAAAATAGGGCGAAATTTGAGGTTAAAAAAGACTTAGGACAGGCTCTAAGGGATAATCATCAATTTTCGGCATAATTAGGTGCTGTTAACTAATTAATTTTATTCCATATTTCGTCCTCGCCGCAGGATGGGATTTATAATCCCGTTCTCATTTTCATATAGAACTTAAATTGAGGAAATGAAATTTTAGATTGGGTTTACAAACCCAGTTCAGCGCAGATTCTGACTTGGAAGAAAACCCCTCACCCCCAAGCCTCTCCCGCAAGGAGAGGGGAGTTAACCGAGTTGGATTCATTCGCATTCTAACAAGAAGAGAAGTTAAACCAAGCTGGATTCGCTCCTTCTCCCCTTGTCGGAGAGGGTTGGGGTGGGGTTTTTATGTTCAGCAAAACCAATCTAAAATGTTTTTTAACTGGCTGTTTTTTCGAGTTTTCTTGGCGGCTTAAAACCAACGCGGCGGGTTTTCTTCGCGATTTTAAAAAATTTACGTCGAAAAAATTAATCAAAAATATTGCCGAATTTTAGCCGCATGTTCATGCAAAACTTAAATTAACGAATATCACATCTCATCCGAAACCTTATCAAATTTCGGGCGTTTTTCATCTTTTAAATGTTCAAGCGGGCCTTTTTTGCCGCAAGCGGTAAAAGCAAAAAGGGCAATTAAAACTAAACAAAAAATCGATTTAATTTTCATAATTTTATTTCAAAAATTTTTTAGCTTTTGCGATTTCTTCTTTAACCCTAACTTGCGAAGTGCCGCCAATTGAGGTGCGGCTGGCAACGGAATTTTCAACTGATAAAACTTCAAAAATTTTCCCTGTAATTTTTTTCTCAACTTTTTGCATTTCAGAAAGTTTTAATTCGTGCAAATCTAAACCTTTATTTTCAGCAATTTTTACCAAAGTTCCCGTAACATGATGGGCGTCGCGGAAAGGCATTTTTAAATTTTTCACCAACCAATCAGCCAAATCGGTTGCTGTTGAATAGCCGCTTGCCGCCATTTTTAACATATTTTCCTGATTCACTTTCATATCGGCAATCATACCCGACATTGCGCGCAGGCAAAGGCGCGAATTTTTGGAAGCGTCAAAAACTGGTTCTTTATCTTCTTGCATGTCCTTGGAATAAGTGAGAGTAAGGCCTTTAATAGTTGTAAGCAGTGAAATTAATGAACCAAAAATGCGACCTGATTTGCCGCGAATTAATTCTGCGGCATCAGGATTTTTCTTTTGCGGCATGATTGAAGAGCCAGAAGTAAAGGCGTCGGAGAGTTTGATGAATTCAAAACCTTTGCTCATCCAAATTACAATTTCTTCGGCGAGGCGCGATAAATGGGTGGCGATTAGCGAAAGGCAAAAAAGAAATTCAATTGCAAAATCACGATCGGAAACTGAATCCATTGAATTAGAGGTTGGGCGGTCAAAACCAAGTTCTTTAGCGACAAAAATACGATCAATCGGAAATGACGTTCCCGCCAATGCGCAAGCGCCCAGAGGACATTCATTCATTCTGACTCGTAAATCTTTTAAACGAGAAAGATCGCGTTTAAACATTTCAAAATAGGCCAATAAATGATGTGAAAAAAGCACCGGCTGCGCAACTTGTAAATGGGTAAATCCGGGTAAAATTACGTTTAAATTTTCATCAGCTTTTTTGACCAGATTTTTTTGCAAATCTAAAAGCAATTGCGAAATTTCATCAATTTCATCGCGCACAAAAAGACGAAAATCTACCGCAACTTGATCATTGCGCGAGCGTGCGGTGTGAAGCTTGCCAGCGGTTTCGCCAATAATTTCTCTTAAACGAGATTCGATATTCATGTGAATATCTTCAAGTTCGATTTTGAAATTAAAATTGTTGGATTCGATTTCTTTTTCGATTTTTTTTAAGTTGGTAATAATTTTTTCTGACTCAGATTTTGTAAGTACTCCGATTTTCGTCAACATTTTGGCATGTGCTGTTGAGCCTCTAACATCTTGTTTGTAAAGCTTTTTATCAAATGTGATTGACTGATTAATTTCTTGCATCAAGTCGGAAGGCTTGGCATCAAAGCGCCCGCCCCACATTTTGTTAGATGATTTTTTCTGCATGATTGTTTAAAAAATAGAATTTTCTTGTACCAAACTAAAAATCTATTGCGGATGCGCGGTTTTATTCGGCGCGTAACAACTAAGGTGATTATCTCTTAAGACACAATAGGTGTTCACCCTGAGCTTGTCGAAGGGTGATTCAGACTTCGATCTTAGAATCACCCTTCGACAAGCTCAGGGTGACATCGAGTTTTTTTGTGAATCAAGGTATAATTACCGCAACTAAATTTAAACAAAGTTTGAATTTAAATATTAAAGAATGGAAAATTTTAAATAAAAGTTTTTAATCACTTAACTCTCTTTTTAAAAACCTCTCCAAAACCAATAAAATCATGGATAGCTGGGATATTCAATCCAACACTATATTCGATCGTCGCTACCTTAATATTTTAAAAAAATGGTGGATCGATATCGATAAAATAAATTTCTTGATTGTGCTTGGAATCATCATTTTCGGCTTGATGATGACCGCAACTTCAAGTCCGGCGATCGCTAAAAAAATCAATGTTGATAAGTTTTTCTTTTTAAAAAAGCAGATGATTTTTGCCGCCATTGCCTTGGTTTTGTTGGTGGGAATTTCTTTTTTGGATCAACAAAAAATCAAGGTTTTTGCCTCAATTGCGTTACTTGCAACAATCATGCTTTTGATTATGGTTTTGTTTTTTGGCTCCGAAGCTAAGGGCGCAAAAAGATGGATTTCAATTTTGGGTTTTACGCTACAACCTTCTGAGTTTGCCAAGACATTTTTTATTATTTGCAACGCTTTCATTTTACAGCGTCTTCATTTCGCAGATTGGAAACAGAAATATGGAATTTCGATCGCGCTTTATTTTGCAATTCTTTGTTTGCTCCTACTCCAGCCTGACTTTGGCATGACTTTAACTTTAACAGTTTTGTGGGTAGTGCAACTTTTTGCTTACGGTTTACCGCTGCAATTTATTTGTGGAATTGCGGTTTTAGGCGTATTTGGCGGTATTGGAGCTTATCTCGCTTTTCCTCACGTTGAAGATCGCATCAATAAATTTTTGGATTCTGGCGAAAAAAATTATCAGGCTGAAAGATCTATTGACGCCTTCGTGAACGGTTCTTTCTTTGGCACGGGTCCGGGGAATGGAGTTGTAAAAAAATTCATTCCTGATGCTCATACCGATTTTATTTTTGCCGTTGTCGGTGAAGAATATGGCATAATTTCCTGTGCAATTCTGGTGATAATTTTTGCTTATTTAATCACGCGTATAATCAAAAGGGCATTGGATGAAGAGGACATGTTTACTTATCTTTCTTTATGCGGATTGATGATGCAATTTACGATGCAGGTTGTGGTGAATATTGGCGTTAGTTTAAAACTACTTCCGACGAAAGGAATGACGCTTCCGTTCATTAGTTACGGTGGTTCGTCAATGATGTCGATGGCGATTTGTTTTGGATTAATATTGGCTTTTACGAAGCGAAAATATCATCGCGATGTGGATTATGGGAATTTGAAGTTGATGTAGAAAAAATTCTTAAACCGCTCTTGGCGTAATTTATGATACCTTTTTTCTTCATACCTTTTTTCCGTCATCCTGAACTTGTTTCAGGATCTACAACTATTAGTAAATGCTAAAGTACAAATAGATCCTGAAACAAGTTCAGGATGACGGAGTTTTTTAGGATTATGAATTTTATATTTTATTTTATATTTAAACCGCAGACGAAAGAAAAAATCTCACAATATCTTTGCCATTCTGATTAACAAAATCGATTTCTAACTTTTCTTTCTCACGCTTAAATTTCGATTTTGCAATATCACTCGAAACCAGTTTCCAACCCATTTGGGGCAAGGTTTTGTGATAAAAATTTTTTACTCTTTCCAAATCAATTTGAGTTTCATAGCTCGAAGTCATGATACTTCCTGAGCTTGAATCGAAGCCTAAACTATCATCAAAAATTTTATTCATTCCCAATAAAAGCGGAATATCTTCGCTGCCTTGGACAAAATCTTCCGAAACGCGGATTTCAACAGGTTCTTTTTTTTGTGAAGCAGTGTTTTGCACCGTTTTTGCACAAGAAAAAATCAAAAAAGTAAGCGGAATTAAAGCAAGAATTTTTTTCATATTATTTCTGACATTGTGCGCAATAAAAGGATGATCGACCATTTTGTTTTATCTTTCTGATTAAATTTTTACAAAGCAAACAATTTCCCCCGGAATTTTTATTGGAAGTAGCGCAAGATTTTTTATTTTCCCGCCCATAAACCTTAAAACTATTTTGAAAATTTCCCAAATCGCCTTTAGCATCAACATAATCATTAATTGAAGAGCCACCAAGTTCAATAGCTTTGGCGATAATTTTTTTAATGGAAGAAATCAGTTTTTTTAATTCCGTATCAGAAAGCGAATTAGCGTCGCGCAGGGGAGAAATTTTTGAATCAAAAAGTGATTCATTAATATAGATATTTCCAACTCCGACAACAATTTCATTATCCATCATCGTGGTTTTGATATTCATTTTTTTGCGGCTTAATTTTTCTTTTAAATCGCTTAAATTAAATTCATCAGAAAGTGGCTCTGGCCCAAGTTTGGAGAGCATTTTATGGTTTTTAATATTTTTATTTTCGATGAGATCGACAAAGCCAAAACGGCGCGGATCGTTGAAAATTAGCCATAAATTAGCAAATTCTAACGCAAAATGATCGTGCTTTAATTGATTAAATTCATGTTGCAGCGTGATTTTTCCGCTCATTCCCAAATGAATTATTAGGCTTTTTTTATTATCAAAATTAATAATTAAATAACGGGCGCGGCGAGTGATTTCTAAGATTTTGGCATTTTTTAGATCTTGCAAATCAAGCGTTGAGACAATACGCATTTTTTTATCAGAACGAAAAACGCTTTTTACTTTTTTACCTTCTAAATTTTGTAAACCTTTGCGTACAGTTTCAACTTCCGGTAATTCAGGCATAAATTAATTTTGATTTAAAATTAGGGTTTAGGATTTTAAAAAATGTAGAAAATTTTTTATATGCTAAAGTAAAATTAACAATAGATCCTGAAACAAGTTCAGGATGACAATTAGAGGAAAAATCTACCAAATCACGTCATATTCAACTTCCAGTAATTCAGGCATAAATTAATTTTGATTAAAAATTAGGGTTTAGGATTTTAAAAAATGTAGAAAATTTTTTATATGCTAAAGTAAAATTAACAATAGATCCTGAAACAAGTTCAGGATGACGATTAGAGGAAAAATCTACCAAATCACGTCATCCTGAAATCACGTCATCCTAAACTTGTTTCAGGATCTAATCGTAATTTTGGCAACCCTCTTATATTCAAGTCCGCTCGGACTTAAAACAAAAACCAATTAAAAATGATCGATAAACTCCAACTTCCACCCGAAGCGATTGATAAGCGCGTTTTAATGCATAGTTGCTGCGCGCCTTGTGCGGGAGATTTAATGCAGCGCATGAAAGATTCTGGAATTGAACAAACAATTTTTTTCTACAATCCCAATATTCATCCCAAAAAAGAATATGAAATTCGCAAAAACGAAAATAAGCGTTTTGCCGAAAAATTACAAATTCCATTTATCGATGCTGATTACGACGTGCAAGATTGGTTCAAGCGCGCCAAGGGTTTAGAATGGGAACCAGAACGCGGCGTTCGTTGCACCAAATGTTTTGATATGCGTTTTGAACGCACGGCGCTTTATGCGGCGGAAAATGGCTTTAAAATTATCACTAGTTCGCTGGGAATTTCGCGTTGGAAAAATATGGATCAAATTAACGATTGCGGAATTCGTGCGGCAAAAAATTACGAAGGAATTTCTTATTGGACTTACAATTGGCGCAAAGGCGGCGGCGCTGCCCGAATGTATGAAATTGCCAAGATGGAAGAATTTTATAAGCAGGAATATTGTGGTTGTATTTTTTCACTAAGAGACAGTAATTCTTGGCGTGTTTTGAACGGACGCGAAGAAATTAAAATTGGCGAAGAATTTTATAAAGAGACTGAAATTTCTAAGGAATTAACGGAAGCCAAAAAGTAAATAGTTAGTTTGGTATATGAGTTTCCCGCAATGCGGGGCAGGACTCGTGTCGCGTAAAAAATAAAAATATAACGAAGTCGAAAAGACTTTGTTATAACGCTTACTTCCCTTTTTTCTCTGCAAACTTTATTCAAGCCAAACCTTTTTCTAAATTAAATTTATTAAATCATGAAATTCAAAATTTTTATAGCCACTTTGTTTCTTGCATTTTCTGCCAACGCCAACGCCAAAAATATTACTATTCTAGCAACTGGCGGAACTATTTCTGGTGCTGGTGATTCGGCAATTGGGGCTAAATATTCTTCTTCAAAAATCGATATTGAACAAATCATAAAATCAATTCCCGGAATCACTAATCTTGCCGATATTAAAGCCGAGCAAATCATGCAAACCGCAAGTCAAAATATGGACGAAACGACGTGGTTAAAAATTGCCAAAAAAGTTAACGAAACTTTGGATCAAAAATCAGTTGATGCAGTTGTTGTAACGCATGGAACTGACACGCTGGAAGAAACTGCTTATTTTTTAAACTTAGTTGTCAAAAGCAAAAAACCGGTAATTATTGTTGGTTCAATGCGTCCATCAACTTCTTTAAGTGCCGATGGTGCGCTTAATTTATATAATGCAGTAGCGCTTGCAGCCAATGATGATGCGGCCAAAAAAGGTGTGTTGGTTTTAATGAATGATGAAATTTTTGCGGCGCGCGATGTGGTAAAAACTCACACTACAAATATTGCATCTTTTAAGGCGTTGAATTTTGGTGCAATTGGAGTTGTGCATTACGGCAAAACAAAAATTTATTATAGTCCGCTTCGTGTACATACTTCTAAAACTGTTTTTGATGTTAGAAAAATGGCAACTTTGCCGAAAGTCGAAATTGTTTATGCCTACGCGGGCAATAATGCAGAAGTTATTGATGGGTTCGTTGCGAATGGTACAAAAGCTATAATTGTTGCCGGAGTTGGGGATGGAAATATTAATCAGAAAACTGTGGAAAAACTTAGCGAGGTTGCGAAGAAAGGGGTTATTGTAGTTAGAAGCTCACATCTTGGAGCGGGATTTGTTGTAAGAAATGCTGAAATTAATGATGATGAGTTGGGGTTTGTGACGGCGGATAATTTGAGTCCACAAAAGGCGAGAATTTTGGCGATGCTGGCTTTAACAAAAACGGCGGATGTTAAAGAAATTGAAGAAATGTTTGGGAGATATTAGGGGCGGAGTTCGAACAAAATCTGTCGTAACTCCAACGATTTTTCTGTCAATTTCAGAAACAATACTGACCTGCCAGTCGTATCTCGTAAGAGCGAAGACTGGAGCGGGCGAAGGGATTCGAACCCTCGACATCCACCTTGGCAAGGTGGCACTCTACCACTGAGCTACGCCCGCGCGTAAATTATTTTTTAGATTTTGAATTCGAAAAAAATAAATGTTCTCAAAATAAATTCATGAGGACTTAAAACGAAGGTCGCGGAATCTAGGAATCGAAAAATAATTTGCAATGTTCAATTCGTAAAAGTAATTTTATTTCTCTTTTTAAAGCGTCGTCCTTCCTTTATTTTCAAAGTTTCCTAAAGATTTTTAAATATGAAAATTTCTCAAAAAATTCTGTTTGTTCCTGCTATTTTTGCTTTATTTTTTGCAACTTCTTGCGTTGAAACTGTGATTGTTGGCGCAGCAGCAACGAGCGTTTTAACCGTGCGTGAAAAAAGTTTCAAAAGCACGCAGAAGGATGTGGTTATTGCCAGCAAGTTAGGTACAGAATTTATTTCTAAAGGTTTGAAAAATCTGGGAAACTCGATTGATATTTCAGTAAATGAAGGTCGCGTTTTATTAACCGGAATCGCCCGCGACCCTGAAAAAGCAAAGCTTGCTAATCAATTAGCCTGGAAAATTGCTAGTGTAAAAGAAGTGATTGATGAAATTCAAGTTAGCGAAGAAGAAAATTTACGTGCCGCTGATTTTGGTCGTGCTTTTATGGATTATGTAATCACTTTGGAAATTGAAACCAAATTGCTTTTCATAAGTGATGTTGCAACCGTGAATTACAAAATTACAACGGTGAATAAAACCGTTTATTTGCTTGGTTTGGCTAATGATAATTCAGAAATGCAAAAGGTTTTGACAATGGTTGCGAAAGTTAGCGGTGTCAAAAAAGTTGTTAATCACATAATTTTAGTTGATGACAATAGACGCGGATAATAACCAAATCGTAACTTTTGGTTGTCGCTTAAATGCTTACGAAAGCGAAGCGATAAAAGAGGCGCTGAAAAAAACTGACGAGAAAAACCTGATTGTTTTTAATTCTTGTGCGGTAACGAGTGAAGCGGAGCGCGAGCTGCGCCAAGCTGTGCGCCGCGCCAGAAAAAATAATCCTGAAGCCAAAATTGTTGTAACAGGATGCGCCGCGCAAATTGATCCGCAAAAATATGCCAAAATGGCAGAAGTTGATTTGGTTTTGGGCAATGTCGAAAAATCTAATCCGCAAAGTTATTTGGAAAATTTTTCTAAAAAAACCGCCAATTCCAAACTAAATTCAACTGAAAATTTAGAACTTTTGCAAAACCAAAAATCTCTTACAAATTCTTCAATTGGCCTTCCGTCTAGTAATTCGGACGATTCCAAACAAAGTTCAAATAACTTAATTAACTTTGATATTTCCCATAAAGATCGCCTATTTTTTGAAAACCGCAACGCCGCCGCAAATTTTTTAACCACCAACGAAACCAGCAAAATCAAGGTCAACGACATTATGTCGGTGCGCGAAACCGCCCCGCAATTAGTTTCTTATTTTGAAAATCAAACCCGCGCTTTTTTAGAAATTCAAAATGGCTGTAATCATCGTTGCACTTTTTGCATAATCCCATTTGGTCGCGGTAATTCACGCTCGGTGGCGTTTGGCGAAATTGTTGAACAGGCAAAAAAAATGGTTGCGCTGGGTCACAAAGAAATTGTTTTAACCGGAGTTGATATTTCAGGCTATGGCGAAGATTTAGCCGCGCCAATTACGCTTTCAAAAATGATTAAGCGTTTTCTAAAACTAGTTCCCGAGCTGCCGCGTTTGCGCTTATCTTCAATTGACGTTGCCGAAATTGACGAAGAATTTTTTGACATTTTAAAAAACGAGCCGCGTTTTATGCCTTATTTGCATTTAAGCGTGCAATCGGGCGACGACCTGATTTTAAAAAGAATGAAACGCCGTCATACCTCAAAACAAGTTTTAGATTTTTGCGCCCGCGCCCGCCAAATAAGACCAGAAATCACTTTTGGCTGCGACATTATCGCGGGTTTTCCCACCGAAACTGACGAAATGTTTGAAAATTCGCGCCGCTTAATTGAGGAAGCTGGAATTATTTTTACCCACATTTTCCCTTATTCAAAACGCGAAGGAACGCCCGCCGCCAAAATGCCGCAAGTTAATGGCACAATCATTAAAGCGCGCGCCAAAATTTTGCGCGAAGCGGGCGAACGCCAATTAAAAAAATATTTAGCCAATCAAATTGGCAAAGAATTTGCGGTTCTAATTGAAAAAAACTTTTCTGGCAAAACCGAAAATTTTTTGGATGTGAAAATTTCTGACGGCAAAAAT
>Ga0214921_10002232_pt1 | contig 31760 bp, 29 predicted proteins | sample LL1505_MetaG_FD_177992 | JGI IMG/M metagenome (GOLD analysis project Ga0214921, IMG submission 177992) | Freshwater microbial communities from Lake Lanier, Atlanta, Georgia, United States - LL-1505 | ecosystem: Environmental > Aquatic > Freshwater > Lake | place: USA: Georgia | collected... | reverse complement strand
TTTACTCCATCAAAATGTACAGATAAGAATCATATATTTGGATGGAAACAACTAAATACTTATAAATATTTTTCATTTTCAAATGCAAGTTTTTTTCCTATTTTTACGGTTCCTTCAAGATATAATGAATCTATTATTAATAATATATTAAATAATAAAAATAATTTTTTAATTGATTGTGACCATATATTATATATATTATCAAATAATATTTCTTATAAATATGCAATTGACCCAAGTAGTAATAATATAGTAAAATTTATTCCAAATACAGTAAATGCAACTATTTTAGATTGTGTTAGAAAATTTTATAAAGATATGATTGTAAAACATAAAGTGAATAAACCTGATATTAAATTATCATTTTCATATAATTCACTATCTACCTTACCTAAAGGGGTACACGGACAACTTAAAATAATATTTACGTATAATTATGGGAAAACCAATATTAATAATATCATTATAGTTAATGTAAAAGACCGTAATTTAGAGAATGAAATAATTAATCAATTACGTCGCGGAACTAGCGGTATTGCATATACTAGTCGTAGATTACGTGGAATGGTTGTAACACCGATTCAAAAAAATTCACAAATATCGAATAAATATAATATACAAATAACAAATACAGATGGGTCAAACGATTCTATAAATGGTATTGCATTAAATGAAATATTACGCAATGTTATTGAAATAATTATAAAATCAAAAAATATAGATAAAATAATACATTCGATTTATAATCAATCGAATATGGATTATCCATTATATTGGGGTAATAATAATGCTCAACCTCCACCTCCTAGTTGGCAACCAAATGCACGATTTATTTCAGGATATATTTCGTTTAATGGTCAAGATTATCCTACTATAGCAGAAATTCAATTAAATACTAATTCAAACCCACCGCCTAGTAATACTTATAAATATATAGGATCATATCGAGATAATAATTATAAAGCATTACCGCATTATCATCGTGGGCTTGTTCGTTCTGTAAATGAAGCTATTAGTTTAGCAATCTCATTAAAAGCAAATGTATTTGGAATACAAAATGGTGGACAATTCTTTTATGGATTGAATTCAAACGATATACAAAATGCAAAAAAATATGGAATTTCAAAGTGTGATAATCTATTAGGTTGTTCTTCGGTAAATCAACTTTATGTAAAAGTATAAAATAGTAACTATATATCAAAAAAAAACTAAATAGTCAATATTATATTTAGATGCGTTATATTTTATTTTTGATGTAAATTGATTATTATTACTTTTACATATTTGTCTAATAATATTTGTAAATGAATTATAAGTAAATTCTCTCTCAATATAATATTTTTTTGAATTATGATAATAATCTTTTAAAATTAGTAAAAACTCAGTATGATAACCGTGGAATACCATTTTTTTATAAGAATTATTATCAACTAGAAAATAGTTATCATTTTTTGTACAAATTTTTTCTAATAATTCATACAGGATTTGAATGGGTATGTCCTTTCTGAATATTTGGGTTAACATAATATAAAGAATTTCTTTATATTATACAAATAATTTTATATTCTATTTTTTTTCTTTATTCATTTTCGTATATTTTTTCGCGTTTTTTTAGTAGACTTTCCATATTTTTTTGATTTTTTACCTCCTCTTAAATCGCTATCATTTGTATCATATATAGTGAATACTTGTAATAATGATTGATATTTACGTATTTGATCTGGCTTATTAGTTTTATCTAGTTCATTAATACAAAATTCTTTATACGAGTTTATATGTGACTTTTCTTCTAGTATAATTTTTAAAAATTCATTATATTTTTTTTCCATTTTTTGTGGTAATGATTTTGGTTTGTCTTTTGGCGAAGTGACTACAGAATAAGATATAGATTTTGGTTCTTTTTCTTCATCTACATCTGGATCTACATTTGGATCTATATCTGTATTTACTGTATCATTAATATCATATTCTTCATCACATCCGAAAAAAGATAAAGATAATTTATTACATAATATATTATATATTTTTTTTAAATCAATGAGTAATCGTTTTCTTGCAAATATTTTATTATATTCTCTAGATTTAATTTCGTAGTCTTCGATTTCACGTATTTTATTATCTATGTCATTTTGAATTTTCTTTTTATCATTTCTTTTTATTTTAAATTCTTTTACAAGTTTATTTCCAATTTCTTTATCGGTTAAATTTCCACTATTAATTTCATTATATTTATCTAATATATTACGTAATAATGTATTTTTAGATCGTACTAAAAGTCGATTACATAGAGATGAATATTCATCGTCTTCATCAACATCGTCACCAGCAAGAGCAGCGCGCAACTCAGGACGTACTCTTCTAGTTATACTTCTAGCTGCAGATACTTTTTTTTCAGAAACATTTTTTTTCCAAGGCCACTGAAACATATGTAGTACTTATACATATTATTCACATATTATTTCCATTAAATTGTTTGTGAAAAATACTAATTCTATAGTATCTTCGTGATTTTTATGAAAGATAGTAATATATTTACATAAATAGGGTATTATTTTATATTTACTTTCTTCATCTAAAATAGTTGTTTGTTTTATAAACGTAAAAAAAAAGTCTAAAATATCTATCACTGAATATCCATTTTCTGAAATACTTGATATAATACGTATTCCATCAATTAATTTACTCGGTCCCTGTTTTAAATAATTTATATATTTCTCAAACACAGTATCTGAAACAGTTGAGCACATTCTTACACACGATTCATATGTTATTGGTTCTCCATAAATATATAGTTTTTCTAAATGGTTTATGAGAGAACGAATTGAACCTCCTGAAATAAAGAGTAAATAATCTCGAGATTTTTCATCGAGTTTTAATCCTTCTCTCTCAATAATATGATTCATTATATTCTCAATATCTTCTTTTATAGGTGGTTTTAACTTTAAAATATGTACACGGCTTTGTATGGATTCAATGACTTTTTGTAAATTACTACATACCGAAATAAAATGGATATTCTGACTATATTTATCGATATAATTACGGAAAACCTGCTGGCTCTGTTCATTTACAGTATCAATATCGTCGATAATAATCATTTTTTTCTTACCATAAATACTGCATTTTGATTGACAAAAAGTTTTCATCTCGTTTCTGAAATATTGGATACCTTGTTCTTTAATCGTATTTACAAATAGAATATTTGTTTCAGGTATAGGTTGTGTTTTTGATAGACCATAATACTCGCGAATTAATGCATATAATAGCGTTGTTTTTCCTGAACCTGGTCCCCCTATAAAAAGCGTATTTAAATCGTCTATTTCGAAAAATGTGCGTAGAATTTGTGTCATTTCTGGCTCCATCGAAAATTCGTGTAAAAAATAGGGTTTATATTTGGAAATAAATGTTTCTTGTATTGTGGAGCTTATAGACATTATTTTTTATTTTTGAGAGAATTTATTAATAAAATTTATTTGTTTATTTTTATGTGACTTTTTGAGAGATATCTTTTATTTTTTATTTATTTCTCTCTTTTTTATTTTTTATTTATTTTTATTTCTCTCTTTTATTATTTTTCTATTTTTCGATTTCATCTGCCTTTCGTTTCTTCTTTTTATTCTCTGGTTTTTCCAAAACACTCATCTTGAGAACAAATTCTAGATGTGAAGATTTCACTGCGCCGAGCTGTTTCTTCGATTCCTCTATCGATATTTGATTCCTTTTTATTGCCAAGTCGAGTTCTTCTCTCAGATTCGAAAATGATGAAATCGCGTGTTTTCGCCAATCCTCGTATACCTGTGTTCTAACAGCATATTTCTCTTTATATCTATCGATTAGTTTCGTACGGGGTTCTACTCGTGTATGTCCTAGATAACTTACTGATAATAAGGTCGTCTCGCTACTTAGGGAACTGATATCGGTCATTATTATAGATTGTTATTTAGATTGTTGTTTGGGATAGTGTAGGGTATAAAAGAATATAAAAAAGGATTTCAATTTCTTATAGTTATTATTAATATAAAAAACGAAAATATATATAAAAACACTTATTTAGAATTCTATATTCATATTTTTAATATAAACTATGCCGAATCATTATGATATTCTAGGCGTCGATAAGTCCGCATCCGAGTCTGAAATCAAAAGCGCTTATCGTAAGCTCTCGCTAAAATATCATCCCGACCGTAATAATACAGAAGAAGCTATAGCAAAATTCCAAGAGATTAATCAAGCGAATGAAATTCTTTCGGATACAGAAAAACGAAAACAATACGATTTTGATTTACAACACGGCGAAGGCGCTTTTGACCAACAAGAATCAATGGCAGACCTGAATAATATTATTAATCAGATGTTTGGTGGTGGTGGATTTCCAGGAATGGGCGGATTTCCAGGATTCCCTGGTGGAATGGCATTTCATTCGATGGGTGGTGGTCCGAATATTCGTATTGTACATAATGGCAGGCCAATGAATATGGGTATGGGCGGACCTTTCGGTGGAGACCCATTTGCACAGTTTTTCCAACAGATTCATAAACCAAATCCTATCGAACATACACTTACTATTACTTTAGAACAAGCCTATTTTGGAGGGAGTCATAAAGTAAATATTGAGAGGTCGACTATTCAAAATGGGTTACGGTCTACCGAATATATACCTCTACAGATTACTGTTCCACAGGGTGTAAATGATGGTGAAGTAATTGTTTTAGAAAATCAGGGAAATGCGGCGAATGAATCCATACGGGGGGATATACGTATTATCATCGATATCGAAGATAATATGAGTTTTAAGAGAGAAGGAAATGATTTACATTATGCAGTATATATTAGTCTAAAAGAAGCAATTTGTGGATTTAGTATCGCAATACAACATCTAAATGGAAAGACGCTGAATATTAATAATATGACAAATCCGACCGTTATTAAACCGAACTATAAAAAAATAGTTCCTGGTCTAGGAATTATACGGTCAGGACAAACGGGTAATCTCGTCATAAATTTTACGGTAGAATTTCCCGATGGATATTCTGCGGATATTATTGAACAGTTGAAGAATTTATTATGATGTGTGTTTTGATGCGATGGCGTATAATTTTGTGAGCATATATGCTCACAAAATATTTCTAGTTTATATAAAATTGGCACGATTAAGTAATTCGTTTAGTAGGAATTCCAGCATCGACAATATAAATCGAATTTTCCGTCATAATAATATATTCCTGGCCAGTCTTGAAAATCTTGGCAATAGGACTAGTATATTCCTCCTCGGATTTTACTAATAATTTCTCTTTATTATCCTTGACGCCGACGAGGACTTTTTTTTCGAGAGAAAATGTCCAATAGTCGAAAAGGATCGGTTTATCTTCGACGATTCCGAGTTTAGCTGCGTGCTGTAATGTTGCATCTGATGGTAGTCTTAAACCACCATTTTGAGGCGGTTGTATCTGGGTTTGACTCTGGGTCTGATTTTGATTCTGGGGAGCGCTCATTTTATTTGTAATAAATATAAAATATATTTAAATACTGCTTTAAATACTTATTTTATGATATTTATATAATTAATAAAAAATTATAAAAAATATATTTTTTAACGAATAATAATGTTTTTCCTAAATATTTTAATTTTCATTTATTTTTATATTTTTGATATTTTGGAATAATACTCAGTAGAAACATAAATCGTTTTTTTTCGTAGTTTTGGATTTTTTATTTTTTCTGTATTAGTATCTTTCACTACTCGAATATTTTTAAATTCTGATGTTAATAATCGTTTTATATAATCAAACACTACGCGCAGTATTGTCTCGCTACAATTACCTACTATAAGAACACTCCCTGTACGAAAAATCATAAATGATATTTCGCTATATTTCTTCGTGTCGATAAGCTCGCTCATCTTCATACGTCGGTCTTCTACTAGAAGTTGACCTCTTTGTTGTTCACCTTCTGATAATGTATGATTATAATAGAATTTACATTTCACACCTGGATAACTACAGGGGTCATATGCCGCTTCAATACCATATTTATCGCTGCGTAAAATCGAATGCAGTCTCTCTCGATGAATATAGAATCCACAATTGAAATTTGAATTAATAAGAACATTATCCTCCTTATCGCACTCAGTAAAGATGAGAGGTGTATCGATAAATGGTTGTAGTATTTCTAAAACCATACGTTTTACTGTATCTAAGAGCTCGCTATTTAAGATACCTGGGATTTCAAGTTTCCCAGTATTGAATACTTTAATATGAATTTCTTTAAATTCAGTATTCACGAATTTATCCGTGCATTTAAATTCAGTATTTTGGAGTTCAGCCTTGTGTTTCTTTAACGTCGGGTCTCTGAATCTCACTATCATTGCAAAACAATTATAGAACGCATTTTTGACTTTTCCTCTACAATTCATAATATCTTTTTTTGATAATCCGACTGTTATTTTTCTCTCATCTTTGAATTTAATACGCCGCGCTGTCGGATTATCAATTTGTTTTATAATATGTTCAGAATAATATGGTATTTCCGCTAGTTTTTGACGATATTCATCATATTCCTCCCGACTTTTACTCACTATTTTCATCTGTTTTTTTATAATACATTCTCTCGGAACCCAATATTCAGTTATAGGAAGTAACCAAAATATACGATGAATATCTATCGGCTGATTTAAATAGAGGACCTTTGTTTTTGTCGAAATATATAATTCATCGCATTCGGGACAGGATTCTTGAGATTGGTCATCTTGTCTATCCAATAAAGGCATACTACTAGTGCTAGTAGCGAATCCAGTAGTAGTCTCAATATGTTGGTCATATAAATATTTTTGCCATTCATCATCAATCGTATTCGTCATATTCTATTTTTAAACTGGTTCTTTATATTCTTTTAAAACTCTATTTTTATAAACTACTTGGATTTCTTTATATTAATTCAATTTTATAATTTATTTTTATCATTATTCTGTAAGGAATATAAAAAATATGTTAAAAGTTGGTAAATATCAGTATCTTTTGCGTGAATAACACTTTCAATTATATTGAGTAATTTCGATGTTATTATCTCTGGATAATTCTTTATTAAATATTTTGAATAACCTATAATAATTCCGACTTTATCTATATTATATTGCTGCGATATTTCAAAAATATATTCTATAATTGATTTTATATTTTTGGAATTTGAGAGATTTGTTTTTTCATAAATTTCTTCATAAATATCGTCTGTGATTATAATATTATCCCAGTTAGCAATATTCTGATTCAATTGTATGAAATTAATCATACTGCGAATATCGGATTGATATAATTGTTGTATTTTGGAAATAACGGAATCTGACAGTTGGATATTCTCTGTATCCGATACTTTTTTCAAAAATGAATGAATATATGAAATCGGTAATTGATTAAAACGGATTGATATAAATTCGTTTTTGAGAGATTCGTCGATTTTTGAAATATAGTTACAAATGAGGCAAAATCGGACATTTTGACCACACGTTTGTAGGAGGTATTTGAGAGCCTGTTGGGCATTTTTTGTCATATAATCTACCTCGTCTAAAATAACGAATTTTAGACCTGTATCGAATAAATTATTCGTACGAACAAATTGATATATTTGATTTCGGATAATATCGATACCTCTTTCATCGGATGCATTTAAATGAATAATAGTTCCTTTACTTACCTGATTATATTCTTTTTGATATGTATTTATCAGGTTTATTATGGTAGTTGTTTTACCTGTGCCTGGTGGACCATAAAATATCAAGTTTGGGAAATAACTTGTATTGGAATCGTTTTTTTTATGAATAATATTTTGGAAAATCTGGCGGTTCACATCGTCTAAGACAATATCTTCGAAATTTGTAGGTCTGTATTTTTCTACCCAGGGAATAGTTGGCGATATATAATTATTACTTTTCCAATCTAGAGATAGCTTTGAATTATAACTATTTGGAATAGACATTTTTTAATATAATAAATAATTCATTATAGTTTTAATTTAATTATCGTAATATATATATATTAAATGTCAGTAACTAAATCTATAGAGACAGAAATAGCTAAACCTCTAGATTATTTACAACCTAGTTCAAATTTCAAATTATTTGATAAACGACAAAAGGATGCGATTGAAAGATTTATTCCTTCAGGATGTGGTTTTGGAGAGAATTGGGGTTTATTATTATTACATAAAGTCGGTACTGGTAAAACAATTACCTCTTTATTAATCGCATTAAATGATTTAATAAATGATAAAACAATATCAGAGATTGAAATTATATGTGTTGCGCCAGTAGGACTATTTGGTAATTTTAACGAAGATTATTTAAAAATAACTTGCGGTGGTGACGCGCAGTGTGATAAATCATTTAAAGGGAAACAAGTTAAATTAATAGATTATGATTATGATACATTAATTAACGATGTAAATTCAAAAAATATAAGAAGTGATATAACAACAAATTTAGGAAAACGTATTATTATTTTTGACGAAGCACATCGGTTATTAACAAAAGTTATTTATAATTCTATTGAAGCGAATAATGCTATGGAAAAACATTCTTTATTCGAAGATACCTATTTTATTAATACGGTTTATTCTGCAAAACACGCTATCTTATTAACAGGTACTCCTTTACAAAAAACGCCAGCGGATCTCTGTATATTTAGTAATTTTTTAACACGCACTACTAATTTTAATATTGTTAAATATTCATCTAGAGATTTAGATGCCTCTTCGAAAATTTATTTACTTCGACATTGGAAATGGTTAGTTGGACTCGTTCCTGCGCTTGCAACTGCAACTTTGAAAAGTGTTGGTCATATACTTCCTGATGAGTATAAATGGCTAGAACCATTAGTTCTATATGTATTAGCAGCAAAAATAACATCTAATTTGGCTAATGATTATGCAAAAAGAGTAGATGGTGGTAAAAAAATTGTAGGCGGATTGGCAGTTTTAATAGGTTCAGTAGCTAGTCCAAAAAAATTAATCGAAGATTTTTATATTGACCCAACTGCATCTGAATTACAATTAACCGTTTCTGAGTTAGAAGAACCGACATATGATATGGTTACATTATCAAAAGATATGTCACCATTTATATCAGTATATGATTATGAATTACAAGACAGTGATTGTGATAATAACCCTCTTAATTTAAAACTAAATTTTCCAAGACAAATTGTTATTGAAGTACGTATTGAATATAGTGTTGACCAACTATTACTACAGTATAAATCAATTGTTCGACCATTTGATATGTTACCTATAGAAAAACAGATATTAAATATTAATCCATTTGAAAAACAAACGATTGATATAATGGCGAATGCAAAAGAATTCAAAAAGAAGGGTAAATTTGTAGGAAATTATTCGAGAGATGTTTTAGAATATTATGCAATATTAGATAAATCTGAACCATATAAAAATACAAAATATATAGTATTAAATCGCGATTATACAAAAAACGATTTACCAACTGATAAAGCATTTTTTAATTGTAAAAAATTTGATTTAATTGTACAAAACCTATTATGGCTTAAAAAAAGAGATACTTTTCCAATAACAGGTGGAAAAAGTCCATCTGGTACAGGAGACAAAATTATTACAACAACTTTTGATGGCGCAGATGAAGAAACGCTAGCTAAATATTCGGCAACAGAAATATTACAACCTCATTCTACTGCAACTCATCGTTATTTACCTCTTGTTTACAGTTATACGGAAGATTATGGCATTGCATTATTTGGTGCTTTTCTAACATCATTAGAATTTAAATATATATTAGTACATACTTCTCAAAAAGGTATACCTATTAATGAAACATATAAAGCAGAATATCAAGAATTTTTATCCGAAAAGGATAAAGTGTTATTAAATTCAAAAATAACAAGTGGAAACATAAAGGACTTATTGGATTTTAATAAATTTTTAGCATTTGAAGCAATGTATGAGAAAGCCAATGATGAAGGACCATTATGTGTATTACTAGATCCAACAATGACAGAAGGTTTAAATGCTACTTATAATCCAGCAATGTTTATTTTAGAACCTTGTAATACATTTGGTGATCAAGAACAAGTATATGGTAGAGTATTACGTAAATATGATTTATCGAAACTTGTTGGTGATAAGCTTGGAAATAAATATGAAAATCAATATCCAAAAGTGATTTATCAATATGTAATGTCTGAAAATACTGCAAATCCTAGTAGTAGTTATTTAACTAAAATATCGAAAGGTCTTAAAGATGGTGGTATTATAAAAGACTTAACTGATAAAAAAGATTATTTTGGTGTTAGTTATAATCCTACAGAATATTTAAAAAATTCATTTAAATATATGTGGCAATTTCCAGATGAGTTTTATTCAAAACGTATACGTAAAGAAAATAATAATTTAAAAATGTTTGAAAAAAGTATTGAATATGGAATATTATGTAGTGATACTACTTATAAAACAGAATGTAAAAAAACAAAAGGTGGATCGAGAAAATTAAATAGAAGAAGAAAAAATAAATATTCTAAAAAAGTAAAATATTAATAATATTGATAAATAAAATATATAAATTATTGAAATTATATATTTATATACTGGTTTTAAAAATGGGATATCTACAAATTATTATCGGTCCTATGTTTTCTGGAAAAACCAGTCGTCTTATTCAACTCTATAAAACCCATTCCTATATCGGTAAAAAAATCGCGGTTATCAATCATTCCTCCGATACACGATATAGCGATACTTTACTTTCTACCCACGATAATATTATGATACCCTGTCTTTTTATTTCCGATTTAAAAGATGTTTGGGAAAATCCTGTGACAACCTACTATACTAACTTGAGAGAAGCAGATACTATTCTTATTAATGAAGCACAATTCTTCCCTTGTCTTAAAGATATTGTTTTGGAAATGGTGGAAAAATTCGGAAAATATGTTGTTATATGCGGTCTCGATGGCGATTTTAAACGTAATCCATTTGGAGAGATTCTGTCGCTAATCCCATATTGTGATTCTGTCGAAAAGTTATCCGCATTATGTGTAAAATGTAGGGATGGTACTCCTGGAATATTCTCAAACAGAATTTCTAAGGAAGAATACCAAATTGTTATTGGATCTGATAATTATCAACCACTTTGTCGGACTTGCTATCTATTATAGAAAAATCGTAAAATTGATTAATTAAAAAAATAATATAAAATAAATATAGCAGAATTTATACTATTTATAAGATGGAAACGCCAAGTATAATTAAAAAAGGGAATAAGGGTGAAAAAGACGAAATATTTTATAAACAATTAATTTTTGAAAATAAATCAAATATAGAGTTTTTACTATCTATTTTTGGTGGGACGGATGATATATCTCTCGGTATTGAAATAATGAATCCCAATACAAAAACGTTCTTTCTATCTAAAGAAGAAATCACAAAATCTTCTTCTAAAGAAAAAGCAGATATTATAGTGTATTTTATTCGTTCACAGAAATTTCGTTATATATCTATGAAATCATTAAGTGGCGCAAAACCATCAATTTTAAATCATACGCCTAGAAGTGCTAAAGCATTTCAAACAACGTTATCAGATTGTATAAGCGATATCGACAGATTAGCTAACGAATATAATCTAAAAAGGACAAATAAAGAAATCGGCGAAGATATTCCATTTTGTAAATTAGAATCTTTTCAGGATGAAAAAATAAAACAAAGTTTTATTAAATTAATTTCATATTTTGTATTCACAGGAACAGGTTCTAGAGTTGCAGAAAATGAAATTGATTCGATGTTATTAATAAATAAAGATAAAACTCTTATATTTATTGATTGTGATACAAGTGAAAAAAAAGAAAGATATATAGGTTCAATAATAGATACTTGTATTATATCTTTTCGAGAAAAGGGAATGCCTACAATAGTTACAGATACGTGTCTCCCTTGGGTTTATATAAATGATAAAACTGGTAAGAAATGTGGGAGTATTCACGTACGATTATAAATATTTATGTATATTAGAACCAATTATTTCGGTAAATATTGTTGGAATTGTATTTCCTAATTGTTTCCATTGGTCTTTATTATTACCACATAATCTAAAATCAGGATTAAATCCCTGTAGTTTTAAACAATCCTCTTTTGTTAATCTATATTCTTTTCCATCGACCATATATCCATCCCAATTATGTTTATCATTAATTGGTGAATTTTTACCTCCACATCGAATAGTATAAGCTGTTTTTTTTTCGAAATTTTTTCCAAGGATTTCTGTCATTGTGGTTTCCTTTTTATATTCATCAAAAACAAGTAATTTATCGATATGTTTAATTAACTCGGTATCTTTTCTAATACCTAAAATAATTAAACGTTTTCGCATTTGGGGTAATCCATAATCACTACACTTTATAACTTTATATGTAATTATATAGTTTGATGATTCAATATCGTGTTTCATTCTCTCAAACGTTTTACCTCCGTCGTGATTTAATAGCCCTTGTACATTTTCAAGAATAATAATTTTTGGTTTATGATATTCTACGAATTTCATTATGTTAAAGAATAATGTTCCTCTTTTATCATCAAACCCTTTATGTTGTCCGCATTGACTAAATGGTTGGCAAGGAAACCCTGCACATAAAATATCATAACTTGGAATATTTTTAGGTTCTATTTCAGTAATATCGCCAAGAGGTAATACCCCATAATTTTCTTTATATGTATCTTTTACTGCATTATCAATATCACAAGACATTACACAATCCCAACCAAATTTTTTGAAGGAATAGTGGAAACTTCCTATTCCGCAAAATAAATCTATAAATTTAATTTTATCGTATTCTTTTATTTCTGGAAGAACTGATTCATTAATACAAGGATTTTTTTTATTTATATGTTTTGTATAATGTCCCTTTTGTATGAATTCTTTTCCACATTTTTCACAAATATATTTAACCATTTTTTAACATATAATAATATTTTTTGATTAAGTCAATTTTTTCAATTTTTTATTATATTTTATAGTTTTTTTATTATATTTTATAGTTTTTGTTTTTTTTTCTTTTTCTTTTTTATTTTTCGTTTATAAATGATATTATATACCTAAAAATTATTGAAATATTAATTTAAGAGTATTATAATCAGCAATTACACCATTTCACATTTCAAACGCCGACCCTTAAGGGTCGGCATATTTGAATGTGATTTGGCAACTGTTACTTTATAACCGATAAATTGCCTTTTTTATATCCGAGTAATCGCCGTAGGCGATTTCAGGTTATATAAATCGGCAATTGAAAGGTTAAAATGTGTAAAAAATGCAAATATGTAAACAATATAAATAATACATCCCTTTTTGCTTATATGCCTAGAAAATCGGTAAATAAATTTGAAAAAAATTATAACGAAGGAGATTTAACGCCTGATTCTGCGTCTGTTGAAAATATACAACTAGAAGTAATTAATGAAGAATCGATTCAACCAGTTAAAGTAAAAAAATTAACTAAAAAACAAAAACAAGAATTAGAAAATAATTCTGAACAACAATCTGAGAAACAATTGGATACTGATAAAGAATCAGGGAAAAAACGTGGACGAAAACCAAAAGGTGGTAAACTTATTATAAAAGATAAACAACAAGAAAATATGGTTATTCCTCTGCCGAATATTATTCTACATCTTAAATGTTCTAGTCAGGATGTATTTGAATATAATAATAAATTAGATTGCCAAATAACAGATCCTCTCTCTTATAAACCATTGCCGCCTCCTGAAATTATGACATATAATGATTATTCACAAGATTCTACTTCCTCAAATATTTTTTCGAAATATGAATCTTCTGCTACTGTTTCTAATAATACAAATACGAATATGAATACGAATACGAATACGAATACGAATAATAATAGTAATATAAACCAATTACAATTCGCATATTACAAAGACGGAGGAGTTTGTAAGATTTGTAATCATACCACATTACCGAAATCAAGTGATGAAGATATTTCTTTAGACGAAGATACGACTGTTTTGATGAAAGATATCTCTCTTAAACTAAAGAATCTACGTATCCAGTTTTTCAAAAACACACTTCATAATAAAAAATCCGCGTGTTTCTGGTGTACGTATGATTTTGATTCGCCTCCCTGTTATATTCCTAAACAAGAAATGGATACAACAATTATTGGGTATGGTTCTTTTTGTAGACCCGAATGTGCAGTCGGTTATCTTATGAAGGAATCGTTAGATGATTCTACGAAATTTGAGAGATATAATCTTTTAAATCGTATTTATAGTAAGGCATATGGATTTAAGAAGAATATAAAACCCGCACCGAGTCCATATTATCTCTTGGATAAATTCTATGGGTCTCTTACTATTCAGGAGTATAGGAAACTATTGAATTCTAATCATATGATGTTGGTTTTGGAAAAACCAATGACGCGAATTCTACCTGAGTTACACGAAGATAATGAGGAATTTATTCTTAATATTTATGGAGCAGCAACAGAGCAGTCGAATCAAAAAAGCGGCGGAATGTATAAAGTAAAGCGCCAATCGGAGAAACAACAGGGCCCTACAAAAACAAGTATTATGAAGAATAATTTTGGAATAACCAATTAATATTATATTTATGAAAAAATATCCCTTTTTCATAAATTTTGTTTTGTTTTTGAGAGATTTTTATTGGATTTTTATTTTGTTTTTGAGAGATTTTTATTGGGTTTTTATTTTGTTTTTGAGAGATTTTTATTGGGTTTTTATTGAATTTTTATTTTTTATAGAGGTAATTGGATGGTTTTATTCGTCGATTCTCTTATCAGTCGATTCTCTTATCAGTCGTTTCTCTTATCAGTCGTTTCTCTTATCAGTCGATTCTCTTATCCGTCGACTGGTGGCGGCATCATATCGCGCGTTAAATCCTCGCGATAAATATAGCCTGTGACGGCCTCCTTGTTCCTGAATTCGAATTTCCCTTTGATATATCGTCCGAGTAATGTGTATTTATAATGTCCTCCTTCTTTTCCGACGAGTAGCCAGTAGATTGCATTTGGTTCGTATGATCCAGTAACGAGTTTCATTGTCTTTGATTTTGGGTTGGGATTGTGTAAAGTATAAGAATATGAAAAAAGGATTTCAATTTTTTAGGCTTAAAGATTATCTATACAAAATTATTATACAAGATGTATAAATATTTATTCCGCCGTGTGAAAAATATTATTCCAAAGATTTCCGATACCGAAATTATCGCATTAAAATCTGGCGGCGTCTCTATCGACCGAGAGATTTTCCAAGGAAAAATCGATTATAAAAAACTATACGATTCATCTACGATTAAAAAACCGACATCTTATGAAACCGAATTTATAGGAAAAACAGACAAATTATTAGATTTATTTGGCGAAGAGAAGCTTTATCCGAATCCAAAAATACACGAACATCTAAACTATTTAGGAAAAAACGGATATCTCAGTATGATTATTGATAAGAAATATAATGGAAATCGTGTCTCTATTACTACACAATCAAAAATATTATCTAAAATCTCATCCTATAATCCATCTTTAGGAGTTGTTACAATGGTACCAAATTCTTTAGGACCTGGTGAATTAATCCAACATTATGGGACTGAAAAGCAAAAGGACTATTATTTACCGAAACTATCGGATGGTACATTTATACCTTGTTTTGGATTAACTGGACCGAATAATGGTAGTGATGCTGTCGGAAAAATCGACCAAGGTGTTGTCGAACTAGTCGATGGTAAGGTACAAATAAAAATTACCCTGAATAAAAGATATATTACCTTAGCGCCTGTATCAAATTTAATGGGTATTGCATTTCATTTGAACGACCCTAAACAATTATTAGCATATAGAAAATCGGGTATTACCTTAGCATTAATTGAGAAAGAACAGTATCCTGATCTATGTAATACCTATCATAATCCGAACGATTCAGGATTCCCAAATGGAACTATTAAAGGTACTATTTATATTCGTCCAGAACAAGTCATTGGCGGTGAGGATAAAATCGGTGAGGGATGGAAAATGTTAATGGAATGTTTAGCGGTTGGTCGTGGTGTAAGTTTACCAGCTACTGCAAATGGTTCGTCGAAATTTATAACGCTTGGAATCCAGAATTATATTAATTTACGCCAGCAGTTTAATATGAAAATCGGAAATATGGAGGCAGTACGAGAGAAATTCATAGATATTTATTTAAATAATTGGATTATTAATTCTTCCGTACAATTCACAAATCATATTTTAGATAGTGGATCGACACCATCCGTTATTACTGCGATAATGAAGCAACAGACTACAGAGCGAGCGAGAACTATATTAAATAATGGTATGGATATTTATGCTGGAAGTGCGATTTGTGTTGGAAATAATAACTTTTTTACGAAATTCTATAATGCATCTCCAGTTGGGATTACCGTTGAAGGGTCGAATATACTTACACGAGGACTTATTATTTTCGGACAAGGATTAAATAAAAGCCATCCGCATATTTTCCCTATTTTTGAGAGTATCCAAAATAATGATATCCATAAATTTACTACCCATTTTAATTCTTTGGTTCAAGATATTGCGGTGAATTATTTCTCTCTCTTTTGTCCACCGAAATTTATGAATAATCGTACTTCTTTAGAAAAACGTCTGGATTATACTACGCTAAAATTCAGCCTACTTTCGAATTTTATTGCGATTCTAGGTGGTAAAATCAAGTCTAAACAAATGTTATCTGGGAATATGTCGGATATAGTATCAAATTTATATTTATCGTATAGTATACTTTGGTATCATCACCATTTCTTAAATAATAATCATTTGTTTTTGAAAGACGAGAGCTTGGCCTATTTATTAAACGAAATCGATAGTAAAATAAATACGATTATCGATAATTATCCGATTCCACCACTAAAATGGTTGCTATATCCTGTACGTTCGAAAATATATTCTGCGAATCTAGAAAATAAAAATCAGTTATATAAATATATTTTGGAAAATGACGAACTATCTACGCTGCTAAAAGAGGATATCTATTATAAAAATACTGTTTTGGAAAAAATGGAAGAAATCAAAAAAATAGATCCAAAAACGGCCGAATTCGAAAAATTATATGCGGATATTATTAATGTAGGTGAATATGAAATAAAATCGTCAAAAAAGTAATATAATTTTTTGAATAATTTTTTTTGAATAATTTTTTTGAATAGATTGTTTTTATAAAAAAGAATCTATATAAAAACAATTCAATAAAAATATAAACAATATGATTTCTATTAATTTAATGGGTGGTCTAGGAAACCAACTTTTCCAAATATTTACGGCATTAGCATATGGACTACAAGAAAAAGTAAAAACTGTATTCCCATATTCCGAAACACTTACTACTGGTGCTATTCGGCCTACATATTGGAACACTTTTTTATCCCGCCTATCTATATTTACTGCAGGCGAAAAGCATAATAATCCGTCGAATCAAGAAATATATTCTTGGAATCTTATAAGAGAACGTAGTTTCCAATATTTGGCACTGCCTGATATTGGACAAAATATTAATGTTATTTTACAAGGATACTGGCAAAGTTATAAATATTTCGACTCAGTAAAAGATACAATTTTTAAGTGGATAAAAATAGAAAAAATGAGAGATTCTGTTATTCAAGAGTATAATGATTATTTTGGAACGGGCGAAAGTATAGAAATTAGTATGCACTTTAGGCTAGGTGATTATAAGAAATTATCTGACTGCCATCCGATTTTACCAAAAGAATATTATTATAATGCTCTTTCCCATATTAAGAATTCTCTACAAGATGATTTTACTACGAGAGTCCTGTATTTCTGCGAAGCCGAAGATAATGAAACTGTTTTGGAAATTATCGCGTATTTAAAAACATTTTTCTCTGATATTGATTTTATTAAAGTAGATGATAGTATTCCTGATTGGAAACAGATGTTATTGATGAGTTGCTGTGACCATAATATAATCGCGAATAGCTCATTTAGCTGGTGGGGTGCGTATATGAATATGGCGGAAGATAAAATCGTATGCTATCCAAATATTTGGTTTGGACCAAGGATTACAATGAATATTTTACACGATGATTATGTGAAAGATATGTACCCACCAGAGTGGAAAAAAGTATCTACTTCTGTAAATTCATAGAAATTCTAAAAATCCAATAAATAATAATAAATCGACATAAAGATAAAATTGATTTATAATTTAGGAAAAAAGGTATTTTACACATAGTCCCCCTTTTATAGATACATTAAAAATGCAATCATTTATGAATACTCTATCAAAGTCCCAAAAGAAAGCATATATTAAGGATTCGTTAAAAGCGTTCGAACAAATACCTTTAGTAAAATTAGTATTGGAAAAAAATAAATTATTAGAGGCCGAAAATAAGGCTCTCCGAAAGACGATTGTTCGTATTTGTAAGGAATTTTCCGAAAAGGAGTCTTTAGATGTATCAAGAGAGAGAGATTATGACGAAGTCGAAGTTTTGGAAAATCCTGAAGAAAAAGAAAATATTGTATATTCTATTGACGATGAAGAATCACAGGATGTCCAGACTCCTATTAAATTAGGCAAAGAGATAAAGATAGAGAAAGTTGGCGCATATATTAATGTAGAAGAGGAGGAAGGATTAATAAGAGAATTCAATAAACAGAATAGTATTATAGAAGTAAAAGATTTACCAGTTATAATAAATGGTAAAACTGGGGAAGTTACAGTTGAACAAGTTTTAGAAGAAGAGGTAGAAGAGGTAGAAGATGTAGAACAAGAGGAAGTAGAGGTAGAAGAAGACGCTGATGATGAAGAGGTAGAAGAAGAGGAAGTAGAGGTAGAAGAAGACGCTGATGATGAAGAGGTAGAAGAAGAGGAGGAAGTAGAGGAGGAGGAAGAAGATGTAGAAGAAGAGGAAGTAGAGGTAGAAGAAGATGTAGAAGAAGAGGAAGAGGAAGTAGAGGAAGAGGTAGAAGAAGACGCTGATGATGAAGAGGAAGTAGAGGAAGAGGTAGAAGAAGACGCTGATGATGAAGAAGAAGTAGAAGAAGTAGATGAAGAAGTAGAAGAGGTAGAAGATGAAGAGGTTTATGAAATACAAATCAAAGGAAAAACTTATTATGTAACAAACGAGGTGAATAGCGTTATCTACGAAGCTGATGTTGATGGAGATATTAGTATTGAAGCAGGTGTATTTAAAAATGGAAAACCAGTTTTCAATAAAAAATAAAATAACATAAATAAGAAATAACAATCAAAAACAAAAACAGAATTAAAATCAAAAATAAAATACTAGGGATATAATCCTTTTTTGCCTCAATGGCTTAGTGGTATAGCACCAGTCTTGTAAACTGGCGATCCTGGGTTCGATTCCCAGTTGAGGCTTTGAGTAAAATATAATAAATATATTATATTTTATTTTATTTTATACGAACGGTTTTATTACGGCGTTTTTTTCTACCGCCTTGTTGTTTCATTGTTTTGTTATTGTCAGTAGTATCGACGGTTGGTTGTTTATCTAATGACTTATCGGATATAGCTTCTTTAATATGTTGTGTTTTTGTAGTATTTATTATTTGTTTATTTTCATTTATTATACTAGCTGTTTCAGAGTTTATATCAAAAAAAAACCGAAATTTATCCAGTTCCCACCATTTTTTTTTTGGTTTTAATAATGTTGTTAATTGGTTTCCTAGATTCTCCCCATTAAAAATACACGATACTTTTGATTTATTTTTATCATCTACTTTTCCACCAATTACATCTACTCTTAATTCTATTGTAACAGAATTACTATCTATCAATGAAACACCAGTATCAACATAGAGTATATTTTTCTTACTATCTTCTGGATTCATTAGTTCTTCTATTTTATTATCTTTTCCTGAAATATATTTATCTAATTCGTATTTTAAATATATATTCGAACTATTTTGTGTCTTTATACTATTCACTGCTATTAAAAATTCATTTACTTTATTATATCCATTCCAAGATGTAAGACGACGTTGTTTTTCATTATATTCTTTCATACGAGAAGTACTTTCATTCTTAACTTTATTTTTATCAACAATATGTGGTTCTTTTAAAAATTCTATAATTTCAAATAGTTTCATTAAATTATCCAGTTCAGAAATAAATTTAGAATCTATTCTGTAATAATTACTATTTGTTTGTATAGCATTTTCTTCGTTTAAATGTTTTTCGATTATCTCTCTTGTAGTACTATTCAAATATTCCCAACTATTTATAAATAATTTAATTTTTATATATTGATTAGTATTAAACAAACGATCTATTATAATATCTAGTCTTGGTACAATATTTGTTTGTCTAGTAATATCATTTCTTGATGAAAATCTATTATTATTATTTTTTATTTCAGTTATTAAATTTTTATCATCATTTAATTGTTTTAATTTATTTAATAAATTACTATTTTTTGTTTTAAAATCGGTAAATTCTTTTTTTAATTCTTTCTTTTTAATATATTCTTCTTTTATTGCCCATAAATTATATTCATTATATTTTGTAATTAATTTTTTATATTCCGAATGATTATAAATATCATTAATCCATACGATTTGAGTTATTGTACAAATACCTTTTCCTGGAATATTTAAATATGAATATTTTTCACTTTTATCTTTCATTCCTAAAAAAATATTCATTACTATCGGAATAATTCCAGAGAATGAAAATGCAGATGCAATAGAATCTTCGAATATATCTTCATATGTATTATATGTTGTATTATAATATTTTGTAGGAAATATTAATGTTAACATCATCATAATATTTTTCCTACAAATTTTGTTTTTTTTGATTTGGCTTTCTTTTTCTTCTTCTTTTTTTGTTTTCAAAACTTCATCGGATTCATCATAATCTGTACATTCTGCTTTTCGATTATTTAATTTTATTTTTAAACAATTTTTATATTTATCTTCTTCTTCTTTTATTTTTTTATCATATTTTGTTTTTTCTTCAATATATTCAGTTGTTTCTTTTAGTTTTTTTAAAAAAATATCTTTTTTAAAGAAAAAATCTAACTGTTCTTGATATGGCAAACTTTTAATTGAAGACGGGTAATTTATATCCGATGAAAAATATGGATAATTTGAAAAACCGACTGTTTTTGCGGATTCTGGTTTTAATAATGAACTTGTAAATTCTACAGATTTTTGATTCGCTGCATTTACATCCATTATTATTTTTATAGTAGTTTCTTTTATAACAGGGTCCTTAGTATCTGTATTTCTAATACTCATAATTTTTCTTAGTTAGTATATATTGAGATATATTATCAATATATTTTACGGTTTATTTTTCTGTTATTTTTTGGCTCTCTAATAATTTATTATTCTCTTTTGCTTTTTCTAAAACAGCTTCTGCGTGTTTAATTTCTTCTGGTGTAAGATGATTTTTAGATAAATCTAATAATCCTATATGATAATCTGTAAATGATTCAGGTAAACAGCAAAATGAACTATCTTCGTTAAAAATAAAATCTATAAATATAATAAATGCTATTGTTATAACGCTTGCTATATATATGTCACGCGTTCCCATCCACGATATTGCAAATACTAATAGGTCACGGCTAAATGTATGTTTTAAATAGGATTCAACCGTTTTACTTAATTTTAAATTCACATATTTTGATGCTATATTTAAAACTATTATCATAAGTCCTGCAAAAATTTTACTGTGATTAATTTCCATTATATAGTTATGTGTTAATGTGGATATTCTAGTAAAAAAATCGGTAATTGATTTTATTTTTTTAAAATGCACTGGGTTGTGTTTATGTATTGGTCCTCCTCCTACAATATTCATTTTATTTTCTTATTACTTATATTAGTAAGTGATAAGATTTTATGATATATTCTAAATTATAAATTCCATTCAAAAATATTAATTATTAGTTATTAATTATTAATTATTAGTTATTAATTATTAATTATTGTCTGCAAGATATTGGCGCAAATCCTTCTTTTACTTCAGTTGTTATCATATTATCTTTTATTATAAAATCGCAAGTAGAATCACATATATTACATTTATTACTAACATAAGATAGTTCTGGATAAATATGTTCCGTCATATCTGTACGCACATTTTGTTCTTTTGTTGTTAAATGTCCTTTTTTACAATATTTTTTTCTAAAATCGGCCTTTTTACTTTCATTTTCTCTCGACGTGTTACCTAATATAGGTAGTTCATATTGACTTAAGTAGGAGAGGGACTTATCTGTTGCTAATAAAGTAGGAATTTCTACAGGAACAGCTGCTGATTCAATTTGTGTAGGTAAACTCTCATACTCATTTTCATTCTTGTTTATCATTCCCTCTACAATATCACTTTGATAATATAATATAATTAATGCCGCTGCTAATATTCCGTGTATAATATCGATTGACGAATAAAATAATATAATAAATACTGCTAATAATTTTCCTAAAACGCTTCCACTAATATGAATAAATTTTTCACTATATGTTAATAGTGCAAATAATAGAAATATAGGAATAAAATTCAATATTAATATTTTGAGTTTCATTTATTAATTAATAAATTGTATATAATAATATTTGAGAGATTGTTTTCAAATGTGTAAAGCGGCATATCTAAAATAAATAAAATCTCGGGATTTTCTAAGTAAATCGAAATACTTTAGACAAAAATGTCGTCATTAATTGCATCAGCATCACCTTGGACAAATAGTCCTAACGATAATGGTACTAGAAAAAGAATACCTACGATGCGAAAAACAGTCAAAGTTCGACCCTATGCTGGAGATATTATCTCTCAAGCAGATATTTCTGAAACGATTGAATCAATGACAAATATAGAAGATACTGAACTTCATAATGATGAAAGATCGAGTCGAGTAAATGATATTATTAATCAAATGACAAATGTCAGTCCTGATAATGATGGACAAGGTCTCGCGGATTTTAAACCACCCCCAATGCCCTCTTCTGTTATTAAAAAAGACCATCCGACTTTAGAAGTAAGTTCAGACGCAAGTTCTCCTATATATATTCCTAAACCAATTACAAACCCATTTGCTAATACACAGACGTCTTCAGGGGAATTTAATAGTTATCATACTGCTTATCAACCTACTATGAAAGATTATACGCCGAACTATTATAAAATGAGTGGTTTAGGAAATATGCCTGAATCTAATTCTAGTGTTTATGATGGACGTATTGGTGAAAAAATAAACTATATGATTCACCTTTTAGAAGGTCAAGAAGCAGAGAAAACCGCTAATGTTACCGAAGAATTTATACTATATACATTTTTAGGCGTATTTATAATTTATGTATGTGACTCTTTTAGCCGTGGTGGTCGATATGTTCGATAAAGGTCGATATGTTCGATAATCGATAAATATAAACAATATAAAATTTTTTTCATATTGTTTTTAAATGAATCCAGATGAGTATTTGTCAAATATGAGTGTTAATCCTGATATGTTAGAACCATTTAAAAGTATGTATTTATTAATAGGCGATATTATACATTTACATATTTATCCATTTATCGTATTTATGATCGTACGTAATATCAATAGTACTCATTTTAATATCTTTCTTCGTAACATATTTCTTATTATTTCTACGCATATTTATTTTATGGTATTAATTGACTCAGAATTAATTAATATTACTCAAACTACTATACAGTTACGATGTTGGAACTCTTTTAAATATGTTCTTATTTTGGAATTTATTGGATATTGGTATCATCGAATAAGTCATCTCGATATTTTTTATGGTAAGATTCATACTCACGATTATCCATATGATTACTTGATGTGCACTAAATATGATATTATTGCACGTGCAGCATATACATATATTCCATTACGGATTGTTCCAATGACATATTTTGATTTTATGATGATTTATTATTTTTATATTTATTTTGGATTTCTATCAGATACTAATATATTTATTCGTATCCATAGACATACTAAAAAATATAATTATTCGATTGTGTTTCCTATATATGATTATTGTTTTGGAACCCATTTATCAAAAGATGAATTTTTATTAATACGACCAGAATAATGAATAAAAATACTATCTATCTGTCTCTTATTCTATCTGTCTCTTATTCTATCTGTCTCTTATTCTATCTGTCTCTTATTCTATCTGTCTCTTATTCTATCTGTCTCTTATTCTATCTGTCCCGTCATTTTCGCCATCATTAAACATTTTACTAACACATCTGTAATTATTACTGTCTTTGTATATGTTAATAGCAAGTGTTTACATATATTCTTCACATTAGGATGTCCTAAAATCAATGTATTTAAGATATTCACTGACTCGGCATCACATATTTTACCACCCTCTAATAAATATACTATTCCTGTATGAATGATAGAAGTTCCTAAATCTTTATTCGTCGCACCATCTACGATTTCAATATTCGTCTTTTGTCGTAATACTCTCGTTAATAGTACACGTAATTTAAAATATTCGCCCCTTATAAATTCGCGTTTTTCTGTTAACTCTGTTAATAATGTAGTTGGATTATTTTGGACAAGTATCTCTAATTCCTGCATATAATCCAATAAAATCATATTATCAGAACTATCTGCTACCATTGATAATTCTAAATGAAACTTTGTTCTCTCTAGACTCCATCCTAAACTCGATCCTAATTCACCGTATACTTCTGTTAATAATACAGAGGTTGGAATCTCAGGATTATTATTCGATTGATTTATTTTTGGCATTTTTATCCTTTTCAGAAATATAATAACATAAATCCGTATATTTATGTTGTTTCTATTATTTGTTTTTTATTATTTCTTATTTTCTATGTTCTAAAATTCTAAAATTCTAAAATACCATAAAACACGATTCTCTCAAAATTGGTTGTTTTGGACATACATAATTATATAAATAATACGCCGATTGCGTTTCTCCGATTATATTTTTATTTGATTTATCAGAATTTCCAATATATCTCTCTGAAAGTTCGATATTTTGAGAGATTCCTTCGAATAATAAAATATTAAAATTAGGCGTTTCTCTCAAAATACTTCGTAATGCTCGTAAAAATCCCATATAAAATAAATCCGCGGATTTCGTATTTCGAATTGATCCACAGAGAATTATTAATGCGCCTGATTCCGAATCCGATTCTGAATCATTTCTATCAGTATCTATACCTATGTCATATTGTGTCCTAGAATCACGGAAAAAATAGGCCGCGTAGATTTCCTTCCCCTTTTGTATAATAAATACTTTGAGAACACCAGAATGAATAAGGGCCGAGAGATTTGGTAACTCTGCTATTCCAAAACATTGAAATCTTGTTTTGGAAATCTCGATAAAATCTATCAGTAAATCAATATTTCGGCGATGAATCGTAACTAATAAATAATGGGGCGGTAGCTTCTTTATTCTCTCATTTCGAATATTTACTAATATACTTGTATAGGAAACTAACGGTATGACGCCCTCGCTTAACCCATTTTCTTTCTTAAAAAGAGAGATTTGTATAGGAGGATCTATGGCCTTTGTTTTTTTCGCGGTTTCGAGAGATTTATATCTTTGTCGATATTCGTGTGTATGAATCATTTCTCTCGATATTCCACCATTCGAAATCGATGCTTTCTCTCTATTTACTACAATAAAATCTAAAAAATATACTGATTGTTTCTTTCCGTATATCGTTAAGTCGATACTTCGCGATGTAATACACCCGACAGGCTTTTTCACGACTTCTATTTGGCTTTGGTCAGTAATAATATGAGAATCTAAAGTTATTTTTTTAGGTAATGGTATAAATTGGTCTTCTAAATAGATTGAAACGAGAGATGGTGTACTCTGTCCTGTCATATATGTATCTAGATTTCCTAAATGAAACATATAGAGGGCAGATTCTTCTGCAATAGAATGACTCTGTATTAAATTCACGATCTGCCGTTTTTGTGATTCAGAGAGAGCGATATACTCAAATGTTTGTATTTGTGGTTCGGGCTTATAAAATCGCGTTTTCACGGGATACCCTGCCTCTACTAAAAAAGGCGCCGAATAATAACAGTAATAGAAATCATAGGAATGATATACGGGCTGCGTACTCCAAAATGGATAACTTATGCGGATATATATGAAAATCACTGCTACTATTATTAGAGCAAGAATAAGCAGATGTAATGGTAAATGGTCGAAATTATATTGTGTATTTTGGACAATTTCCCCTATAAAATAACCTAATTTCTGAACGAGAATAATAAAAATTCCATATAAATTTCGATATATCCAAAAGAATATATTTGGGAAAAAAGAGAGAATATTCATTTAGCAAAATATAAGATTAATTCAATAGTTGTCTATTAAAAGAAGATAAATAATAAATGTTTTATAAAACGAACAATATTCTTGAAAAAATAAATAATATTAATATATATTGATATGAATCGCCAGAATATTGTCTTTTTAGGAGGATTATTTTTAGTTATTTTAATCGCTGGAATGTTATTTTCCAATACTGTTAGTTATAATATTGAAGGATTAGATGTAGAAACAGATGGCTCTGGAGCAAGAGTACAAGTTTCTGATAGCACATCCGCAGGATCAGCTACTGATACAACTACTATAACTTCTGACCCTGCTATGTAAACCATTGTTTTTTCTTACCTCCATCATATGGTACCGCATATTTTGCATCGAGAAGCCATTTATTTATATGCAACGTATCTAAATAAATATCCGCTAGTATTCTCCCATATTTCTCTGTCCCTATATTTTTTAGTATTATAATTCGACCAAAGATTTTCTCGTGGAGCGCATCGCGTGCAACTATTGCGATTTTCTTCTCCTCTTCGCCGTTACCCTTTATTTCTGGTGTATCTATACCGAGCAGTCGTACCTGGAATCTATATACTGGCGATCCTGGATAGGGTAGTGTCGCGGCAATCGTTATCGTATCTCCGTCATAAACTTTTATTACCTTTCCACGTGTAATTGGAACTACGAAAGGTATTGCTGTCGCATATTCTGCGTCTAAAATATGTTTATCGAGTATGGATGTTTTTGAAATACAAAGTCCCATTTTTATTGTTTTAGAAAAATATTATCTAAAACAATCAATTTTATTAACCCTTTACTTAAACAAACGACCGAATCAGTCGTTTGTTAAATAAATTGTAAATCCTTTCTTCTACGAAGTGAAAAATTAAGACCAAGTATAGAGTGCGCTAGAGGCTCACTCAATTCGTAGTAAATACTTGAATTAATTGTCTTGGGAAAGGGTTAATTCAATCTCTCTAAAATATAAAGATATTCACCAGGTGAATCTAGTGAGGCTTTTCCTTTTAAAATAAATCCCATCGTTGTAGCTAATTTAAGAATTTCATTTGGGTCTTCAATAACCAGCGTTTTCTCATTCTCTCGAATATTCTTAGTCGCCGTATCCGTAAATATCTCTTTATGAATAACCGTTTTACCATCATTTGCGAAACGGAAAGACGACCGATATGTAAAATCCATATAATCGATTAATGTATCGGTTACTCGCGTTTCTGCGTATTTCCTTACTTCGCCATCGAGAATTCCTGGATTTCCACCAGGTATTACAGTATCGAAAGTACTTCGGTCTACGAGTTCTAAAATCAAATATCCATTGGGTTGTAACCAAAAATATGTGTTTTTGATAAATTGGGATATATCCGTAAGCTCATAAATCGTCTTTCCTGAACAAATAATATGTGTAAAGGACCCACGGTCATATATAATCGGATTATGGATATCTCCACACTTAATAGGTGCATCTGGATATATCTGTTTCGATTGGTCTACCATTGCCTGGGATTTATCGATACCATATGCACTATATCCAGCTCCTCGTAGAGCTCCTACTAAAGAGCCTGTACCTGAACCTACATCTAGGAACGAGCTATAGTTCTTATTCGGTTGGGTCATTTCAATCATTTTAGTTATTATTTTTTTACTGGATTTCTCAGGTAGCATTAGTTTATCATATATTTGGGAATAGAAGTCGTCATAAATATTGCTATTTTCTTTTAGAATATATCGGTCGGCTTGAGAGAAACCCTCTTTACCAGAAGCAGAATAGGTACGTTTATATAGGACGACTACTATTAGAATAATCGCTAGGAATATAAGCGCCTGGAAAATTCGACTATTTCTACTTGTTGATGTAAATGCTGATAGTATTCTCTCAAACATAATATTTTATTTTATTACTGATATATAATTATAAAATATAGTTTTATTTATTATAAAAAGCTATTCATATAATAAATGAGTTTACCACAAATTCTAGCACTTTCGTTTACAGAAATTATTGGTGATACCGCGCTAAAGCAATATGCAAATGACCAAGGTATACTATATTTAGGAATTGGTATTGCAGGATATATTGGCGTAGTAATATTACTAATCATTTCTCTACAAAACTCTTCACTTCTAATGGTAAATAATGCGTGGGATGGGACAAGTTCTCTACTAGAAAGTATATTTGCATATGTTGTATTAGGCGAGAGATTCAATAACTATCTCCAATATTTTGGTGCATTTTCTATTATTTTGGGTCTTTATTTATTAAAAATCCCTCTTTCTAAAAACCATCCATTCCATATTCCTAAAAAATGATTTTTGTTTATTTATTTGTTTGGTTTTTTATTTTTTTATTTTTTTATTTTTTTGTTTGGTTTTTTATTTATTTTAATATAAGCCTCTTAATTGCTGGCGAGTATGATTAAAAAATCGATCAGAACCAATCGCTGGATTCACATTTGCATTCGCCTGCTGTGAGAATTGTTGTTTAAGAAATAAATCTGTATGGGTCTGCGATTCCTGGCGGCCGACGGCTGAAAACCCATATAAGTCACTCGATGACTCGGGAACATATACGGCTTGGTCCGCGCCCTTCTGTAGAGCAAAATACTGATTACGTAGTCCAGATTCAAAATCAATGTTTTGGAAATAGGTATCTACAGGACCATTATGAGAAACAATTGGAGCAAATATATTTTTAGAAGAATATTCTAAATAATTTACTAGGGGAGTCGGAGGAGCAGCCTTACGTCTATCAATAATAGGAAAATGCGAATATTTTGTAGGTACGGGTCTGGGGTCATAATTTGGCTGAAGCGGTTTATCTGCGAACTGACGTTGTCCTAAACGTTGATTTAATTCATCGAGTCTCTCATTTTGTCTATAAAGAACACCTGCGAATTGTGGAATTCTTTGAATCAGATTATTAGTATTGGATTCTGCAATATTCATTTATCTTTTAAAATAGAGAGATATAATATTATTATATTATTTGTTTTTGAACAATATTAAAAACAAAATTATCAATCTGTTATAAAATGTCTAGGGATTGTATTTTTATTTGCGTATTCAATAATCCAAAATATGTGAATATGCTATATTTATTATTAGAAAGCATATTCATTTACGGCAATTTGAATGATACTACTGATATTTTAATTTATACATCTACTGAATTTATGAATAAAATAAAATCGAGTCATTTAATAAATGATAAAATAAAATTTGAAATAAATGATAATTATAATAATGTTGAATTAGCGTGTAAATCAAGAATTGATTTATTTACTTTATCAAGTATTTCGAATTATAGTAAAATTCTTTATTTAGATACCGATATTATAATAAAAGGTAGTCTTAACGAAGTATTCGATATTGTCACAGATGATATATTATATGTTTTAGAAGAAGGATGTATCGATGATGAATCGAAATATTTTGGAAAAAATTTATTTAGTAACGATGAATTAAATAGTTATTCAGATAAAACGTCATTTACTAGTGGAATATTACTTTTTAATAATTGTAAAAAAATGGAAGATTTATTCAATAATATTAATAAAGATATGATAACTCGACATCATTTAACGACTGCTGTGTTTGATCAAACGTATATCATTTATAATGCATTTAAATATAATTGTTTTAATAATAAATTAATGAATAAATATGCAGTAAATAATAGTAATGATATAAACACTGATAAAGTAATACATCATTTTCCTGGAGGACCAGGTAATTCTGAACCTAAAATTGTAACTATGACAAAATTTTTGAGAGAATCAAAAGATTCTACTATTTCAAATAATATTAATTCTGCAAAAGAATATATCAATACAAATTTATTACCGATTATTCAATCTTGTGGAGAACTATTAGAAGGAAATATCTTCATGATTCATCATACAACTATATATACGGATGTATTTATTAATAAAACAAAAAATATTAGTAATTTAGTATTAAATAAAAATATTAAATCTGTAATGGAAATTGGATTTAATTCTGGATTTTCTGCATTATTAATGTTATTGACAAATCCATATATAAATTTAACTTGTTTCGATTTAGGAGAACACAGTTATACTTTACCTTGTTTTTTAAAATTAAAAGAAACTTTTGGGGATAGAATAAATATTATTTTTGGAGATTCTACGAAAACTCTACAGAATATAAATGAAAAATACGAGTTAATACATATTGATGGTGGTCATTCAACTGAAGTTGCAGAAAGTGATATACTAAACTCATATAGATTATCAACCCCTGGTACAATATTAATTATGGATGATTATGATTTTCCAAATTTACATACATTATGGGATCAATCTATTTTAAAATATAAATTACATCCATTAGATATTTTTACATATAATTCGCCACATCATGATATAAAATTTGTTTAACCCTTTCCTATGCAAATTAAATTACATTATTGTAGTATATTCAATTATATATTTATAAATAAATATAAATATTTTTTAATAATTTATATAGTATTTAAAACACTATATAAATGGTTAAGGTCTGTCCTTCTGAATATCCTGAAGATTCTTCATATAATGAGAGATTCGCAGAATATCCCTATCCGCTATCGGCCTTTCAGAAATGGGCGATCGAGTCAATTATAGAAGGGAATCACGTATTAGTGACTGCACATACAGGATCAGGAAAAACATTACCTGCAGAATTCGCTATACGGCATTTTACGCAAAAACAAAAGAAGGTCATTTATACTAGCCCGATTAAAGCTCTTTCAAATCAGAAATTCTATGAATTCACGAATAAATATCCCGAAATTAGTTTTGGACTTTTCACTGGGGATATTAAAACGAATCCGAATGCAGACGTTTTGATTATGACTACCGAGATTCTTATGAATTATTTATATATGCAAGGCTCTTCTCAAATAAATAATACGGAAAATCCATCACTCCAATTCCAAATCGATATTCAGACGGAACTCGCCTGTGTAATTTTCGATGAGGTCCATTATATTAATGATACGGATAGAGGCCAGGTTTGGGAACAAACAATTCTAATGCTTCCTAAACATATACAAATGGTAATGTTATCGGCGACGATTGATAATCCCACAGGATTCGCAGAGTGGGTCGAAGCGAGAGATACCACCGCTGGTGAGCAACGTAGTATAAACGAAGCAAGATATTCTGTTTTAGACAATGCGTCTACGAATAAAATCGTATATTTAGCATCTACGAATCACCGTGTGGTTCCCCTTACACATTATTCATTTTTAACCACTGTCGAATCGATTTTCAATAGAGAACGCGATAAAACGGTCCAACAGCAGATTCGCGATTCGACGAATTGTCTTTTAACTCTACAGACACACGGTGGACAATTCCAAGAGAAAACTGTACATAAAATAAACGAACT
>Ga0214921_10002230_pt1 | contig 31774 bp, 31 predicted proteins | sample LL1505_MetaG_FD_177992 | JGI IMG/M metagenome (GOLD analysis project Ga0214921, IMG submission 177992) | Freshwater microbial communities from Lake Lanier, Atlanta, Georgia, United States - LL-1505 | ecosystem: Environmental > Aquatic > Freshwater > Lake | place: USA: Georgia | collected... | reverse complement strand
CGGCCGTGTGCAGTGGTATCAGATTCGCCGCCGGGATGGCCATTTTTCCGAGGCACCATCACCTCGGCGTCAATTATCCAAAGCGTTCGGGTGGTTGAATATCAACGTGCTCGAACCGTAGCCTTTTCGGTGCCCATGCGGCAGATTGGTGAGGAACTGCGACTCTGGGCCTCGGCCATGGGCCGCATCGGCGACAGTCCACGGCAGTTGGCGGACAAGCATGCCGACAAGGGCAATACGGTGAGCGGATATCTGCGCAGGGGACTACGACCGGTAGAAAATGCCGCCCGGGGGTATTTTCCGTTGGTTTGATGCTCTCGAATGTACCTCCTGGATTGGTCAAAAACGTGGCTCGGGGGAGCCGATGTTTAGTCATGAAGTCGGTAGGGCTTCAGCTGACACATTGCGATCGGCTATCTGTTAACAGCCAACTCACAGTCCGAGGTAACGCTGTCATCGCAATGGCTGATCGGCGCTTCGCGACATCACCCAACTGATGGAGCGCGACGTCCTCAAAAAATCCGGAGCCAGTAAGCGCAGCACCAGCCAAGGATTAATGTCCTACAAATCACCCTTGTTGTTCCAATTTTTCAAACACCGGATGACCAAGTGCCCTGGCGGCGGCGATTAGCTGGCCGTCGAGGCTGACCAGCACCAAAGATCGTCGTAACGCGAGTTCAAGGTACGCGGCATCGTAGGCGCTTAGGCCATGGGTGAATGCTAGACGGTCGAGACCCACGAAATCCGGTATTTGGGAATCCAGGCGGACCGGCAATTCGCTCAGTTCGCCCGCAATCTCTGCTCGACGGGTAGCGTCGATACGTCGCCGACGTTGGGCGCTTTGAAGAACGTTAGTGCATTCGAGCACCCAGAGCGTGGGTGCCCAGAGCTCGTGTTTACCCAGCGTGTCGAGCAGTGCCTCGGTGAAAGGGGTGGCCTCGTCAGGAAAAAACCATGGCATCGTGATCGACGCATCGATGACCCAGCCAGTTCCCGTAGCGGCAAATACGGACGAGGCCGGCATTAGTAACGGCCATCATTAATCAGTTCCCGAATGGAGACCCCTCCCCCCAGATCATGTTCTGCGCGATTCTGGCGGATCCGAGCGACGAGGTTCTGAGCCTGACCCAGTGGATCAGGCGCCCGCGGCGGCATTAACCTAGCGACCTGCTCGCCCCGGCGAGTGATGACGATCTCTTCTCCACGCGCGGCCCGCGCTACCAACTCGGACAGCCGATTCTTTGCCTCGAAGATGCCAACTGAGGTCATGATGAGATTCCTAAAGTGCTCAGTATCCCATGCATTTAAAAATCTAGCTGTCTAGATTGTGTGTCAATCCTCACCCTCAGTTTCATCACACCGCTCATAATCCTGGCGGCGCATCGCCGTAAAGGCCTTAAAGACCTCGACCGGGGCACACTTGCCAGAACCGGCGTCTTACACACTTGCGCGCAGTCCAGCATATGATTCAACCGAGGGTCGGCACAGGATGTGCCCGTAGGGTGTGGCTCAATCTCGCAACTCATCAAGCTATTCGTTGATGCCAGGGATCCAGTTCCCTAGTTCGAGCGCAGCATCAAAGGGCTTCCCGCTCCTGCTGCTGGGAGGCACATTCGGGCAGAAAATGATCACTCAATCCCAGTCCGCCAACCAAAACGGTTCCGAGAGACATGCTGGGCCCCGCTTACAGCGACGTCGCTGTTGGCGCCACTCAAGTTCCTGCTCTCGTCAAACGACTTCACGAGGCGGTTTATCGGATCGTAGGCTCAAGTTGATCGCACGTTTTTCAGGGATGCCGGCGTCTCTCACTTCAAAGCCACCGGACTCTTCAAGTCGGGCGCTGGGACCCAACCATCGGTGAGGGTTTTCAAGAACGCCAGAACGTCGTCAATTTCTGCATCATTCAGTGCAGGCGTATCACCGCGCTTACGGTCGTAAGGCGCCTCGGCGGTGTTCACGTTGGCCACAAATTGGGGCGGCAAATCATCGAATTTTCGAACGGAGCCATTCGGTTTTTTTGGATACCACTTCTCGGGGTTGGTGTCGCGCTGCACGTAAAAGACTAGGGCCTCACGCAAAGACTTGAACCGGCCGTTATGAAAATAGGCTCGACGCAAATCGACGTTGCGCAATGACGGGACCTTGAAGGCACCACACAGGTCGGTTCGGTGTGAAAGATCCTGCTGACCATTGGCATTGGTTCGGGCACAAAGCCCAAGGTCAAAGTAAGCCGGGTCGGCATTCGCGGAAATCTCGGGGTTGCGGGGCACACCAAGGTTGTCGTAAGTGAAATCCGTAAAAAGCGGATGGCTACCATCCTGTGCTTTGGCAGAAGGATGGCAAGACGCGCAGTTGCCTTTTTGCGGATCGTTGAACCATTCGAGTCCTCGCGCTTCCTGGGCGCTAAGCGTGGCTTTGCCTCGTAACACCTCGTCGTATTTGCTTGTGAAAGCATTGAACTCTGGGCCTTGGCTTTGAAACGCCTTCAGGGCCAAGCCGAGCTTATCGAACGCGCCATCCACGTCCTTAAACACATCGGCGCCATAGAGGCGCTTAAAATCCGCGGCCCAACTGGCCGCGGCGATCCGCTGAACAACCGCCGCCTTATCCTTGTTGGCCAGCTCGCGCGCTCCGAGCAGCGGACCAGCGGTCTGAGCGTTGAGTGAATCGGCGCGCCCGTCCCAGAAAAATCCGCCGGTCGGCGTGCCCTCATCGTCAAAGTGAAACTCGGTGTTGGTGGCCAGGTAACGGACCGGTTGCGAATTGCGCAGACCCTGAACCTTCAGATCGATCCCGCCGAACTGGGCGGCCAAATCGTTGGGCGCGGAGTGTCCCGTTGCGACTGCGTGACAACTGGCGCATGACTGCGCCCCGGACGCCGACAGAGTCGGGTCATTAAAGGCCTTCTCACCCACGAGGGCGGCGGTCACCCGGGCTTCGCGGGGTTTGCTGCAGCCGTTCAGCAAGGCGCCGATCGCGCACAACAGCAAAACGGCCAGAACAGACACTCTCATCGATGGGCTTCACTCAATCAAGGGAGACTCACATTCTCAATGAAAATCATTCTCGTTTGGGCGGGCCAAGTGCGTTTTGCCGAGCGCCACCGACTACTCTCGATGTTCCCTTCAGTGCAACGTTTGCTCATCCTTGAGCGCCTGATCGAGCATCTGCGCATAGGCCAACATGTCTGCCGGGATCTCAACCCCGGTCGCTTGAGCCCGCAGACGGAGTCGATAGGAATACAGCTCAAGAAGATCCCGCGCATTCTTGCGCACGCTGTTCGACAAGCGGGTCAGTACTCTCTTCGGGACTAACGAGGACGCCTGGCCGCGCTTCGCCATTGGCGTCTCGTGGGCCACATGAACGAGGATTGCGTGGATCTCCCGATCCAGGAGTGCGCCCAATGCATCCAGGCGCCGCTCATAAATCGAAAGGTTGGATTGCTCAAGATGATACTGCATTGCCCTCCCCCGAACCCCGAAATAGGGCTGATAGCGCAAGTCTGAAGCCTCTGCGTCAAATGTCCATCATTACATTAAGCTTTATTACAAGAAATTATCGGTTAGTTACAACTCCTGAATGCATGACTCTGAAACACCAATTTATTTAAAAAATTGAAATGAAACCACTTCCTCAACATGATCAAGCGCCTGGGGCGACAAAGGTCATCGCGTTTGACGTCTTTGGTACCGTTGTCGATTGGCACGGCAGTATCGTTCGGGAGTTGGAGACACTATATCCATCGATCGATGGGCATGCGTTCGCAAATGCCTGGCGTGCGGGCTATCAACCCGCAATGGCCCGTGTCAGAAGCGGCGAAATGCCATGGACCCGAATCGACGACCTTCACCGGCTGATTCTGGACGATATCCTTCCGAAATTTGGCATGGGCCATCTCGATGAACCAGAGCGCCAGAACCTCAACCGCGCGTGGCACCGGCTGTCTCCGTGGCCAGACAGCGTTGAAGGACTGCAACGACTCAAGCGTCGTTATACGGTTTGTACGCTCTCGAATGGCAATATCGGCCTGCTGACTAATATGGCCAAGAACGCGGGACTGCCCTGGGATTGCATCCTGAGCGCCGAAGTCTTTCGGGCCTACAAGCCTGATCCAAACACTTATCTCGGCGTTGCCAGGACTTTCGATGTGGCGCCAAATCAGGTCATGTTGGTGGCAGCTCACCAAGACGATCTGGATGCAGCGCACGCCTGTGGACTAAAGACGGCTTACGTCGAACGCCGTTTTGAGTTTGGGACCCAACACCCCAAAGACATCTCTCCCTCGGCCGCCAATACACTTCACGCCAGAGATTTTAATCATCTCGCGGATCAGCTCGATCAGGCTTGAGATCGCTCCGGAGGTCAGTTCTGGGATCGATCCTGCGGCAAACCTGACCAGCGGACAATGATCTGGTGAAGCTGGGCTAGGCCATCCGTCAGTGCCGCTGGACCCGGCTGAAGAATGTCTGGGGATTTGATCTCGAACACCTGACCGGTCCGCACCGCATTGATCTGGTCCCAACCGGGTCGGCTAATGACGGTCTCAGGTCTGAACTTCTTGCCGCACCATGAGCCGATGATGATGTCCGGGTTGCGTTGCACGATCTGATTAGGGTCCGCAATGATTCGGTTCTTCCCGAGGGCCTCGATCGCCAGTTCGGGAAAACAATCCTGCCCACCCGCAAGCTCAATGAGCTCGGAAACCCATTGGATCGCGCTGATCGGCGGATCGTCCCATTCCTCAAAATAGATTCGGGGCTTGTGATTCAGGCGCCCGGCAGCCTCGCGAAACTTCTGGTGATCCGCGCGGATCCTCTCGATGAGCTCCTGTCCACGCTCGCGCGCGCCCACCATGGCGGCGACCTGGAACATCATCGAAAAAATCTCCTCGACGCTGCGCTGATTGAACACCGTCACCTGGATTCCGCGTTGAATCAGATCGCGGGCAATGTCGGCCTGCAAATCAGAAAATCCAAAGACACAGTCCGGCTTAAGAGCGACGATCTGATCGATCTTTGCGCGCAAAAATGCGCTGACCTTTGGCTTTTCAAGGCGTGCTCGACGGGGACGTACGGTATAGCCCGAGATTCCGACGATGCGCCGCTCTTCACCGAGCAGATAGAGCCACTCCGTGGTTTCCTCGGTGAGGCAGACGATGCGCTGTGGCCCCCAATCCGGATGCAGTGTTGACAACGACTTTCCTCCTGAGCCCAGGGGTTTCCCTTAAGCTATTGAGACTTAATCTAGACCGCTACCCTCTGCATGAACGCCCCCACCGAGCAGATCATGGTCGCCCCGGGCTCCATCCCTTTCTGGCAAGCCTTTAGGTTCTGGTTAAAACTGGGTTTCATCAGCTTTGGCGGCCCCGCCGGGCAGATTGCTATCTTGCATCAGGAGCTCGTCGAAAACCGCCGCTGGATTTCAGAACGACGTTTTCTGCACGCACTGAACTATTGCATGCTCCTGCCTGGGCCCGAGGCTCAGCAGCTCGCGACCTACCTGGGATGGCTGATGCACCGCACCTGGGGCGGCATCGTGGCTGGCGCCCTGTTCGTGCTGCCATCGCTGGCGATTTTGATCGGTCTGTCCTGGATTTATTTCGTATTCGGTGAGACTACGATCGTCTCCGGCCTCTTTTATGGCATCAAACCCGCAGTCGCCGCGATCGTCATCCAGGCGGCCTACCGAATCGGTACCCGAGCCCTCAAGAACAAATGGCTCTGGATCATCGCCTCCGAAGCATTCATCGCAATCTTTTTTTTGGATGCGCCGTTCCCCCTGATCATCGCGGTCGCGGCGCTCGTGGGTTTCATCGGCGGGCGGGTAGCGCCACAAGTCTTCCAAACCAGCAGCGGCCATAGCGGCGCGAACAAGCGCTGGGGAGCCGCGCTGATCGACGACGATACGCCATCCCCCGAACACGCGCGGTTCCGATGGTCACGCCTGTTCACCGTAATGGCCTGGGGCGGCGTCCTGTGGGCGTTGCCAATGGGACTACTAACGAACTTCTGGGGCTGGGAGCACAACTTAACGCAAATGGGTTGGTTCTTTACCAAGGCGGCGCTCCTGACCTTTGGCGGCGCTTATGCCGTACTGCCTTACGTGGTGCAAGGCGCGGTTAATCAGTACGCCTGGGTTACCCCGACCCAAATGATGGATGGGCTAGCACTCGGAGAGACCACGCCCGGGCCCCTCATCATGATCGTGGCGTTTGTGGGATTTGCCGGCGGTTACACCAAACTGGTCCTCGGGCCAGAAGCGCCGATTCTGGCTGGCGCCATTGCCGCCTGTCTGGTGACGTGGTTTACCTTCCTGCCGTCGTTCGTGTTCATTTTTGCAGGGGGTCCTTTCATTGAATCGACCCAAGGCAACCTGAACTTAACCGCCCCCCTGACTGCGATCACTGCGGCGGTAGTCGGGGTCATCCTCAATCTTGCGATCTTCTTTGGCCAGCATGTGATCTGGCCGCAAGGGTTCGGGGGCACGGTTGACGTTGTCGCTGCAGCGATCACACTATGCGCGGCGATCGCTCTGTTTGGATTCAAGCGTTCGGTGATCCAGGTGGTCGTCGCGTGCGCACTCATCGGGTTCACCGCAAAGGCCCTGGTTCTATAACCCCGACAGGCGCTCGAGCTCAATACGCGCCAGTGCAACCGCGTGGCGCGCCGCGATCAGCTCATTACGGACGATCCGAAATTGGCGCTGGGCGTCAAGGGTTTCAAGAATGCCGCGTTCACCGAACCGATAGGCGGCTTCGGCGGTACCTAAAATAGCTCGCGCGCGGGTCACAATCCCGGAGTCCAGGGCCTGCAGCTGAACCTGAGCTGCCTGCCAGCCAAGCCAGGCGGAAGCGAAGCCCTGCTGAATCTCGAGTTTCTTGAAATCAAGCGCCGCCTGCGCGCGCGTTGCGGCGGCAACCGCCTGGGCAATCGGTCCCTGACGCTGATCGAGCAGCGGGACGCTAACCTGGGCACCGACCCGAGTAAGCGCCGAGCTGGGGTCAAGTTCGTGGGTTGCGCGCAAAGTCACCCTGGGGAGGACCTGAGTCCTCTCGAACTGAATTTCCTGGCGGGCCCGCTTGAGGTCAGTCTGCGCAGCGAGAAGATCCGGATTACGTTCATCGAGTTCCACGCGAAGTCGCTCGTAGTCGTCCAGTGTCAACGGTGCTGGAAGCGCGCCTCGCGCCGCGACTTGAAAATCATCGGGCAACGAGGCACCGACAACGCGTCGTAGTTCGACCTTGGTTTGTAGCGCACGTAGCCGCACGGTATCAAGTACTTTGCGCGCGATCGCCATTTCGGTCTCGGCGCGGGTGAGATCGAATCGTGCCGTCTCACCGGCCCGCGCGCTCACGGCTATGCGATCGCGAATTTGCTCAGTCAGCGCCAGATCTTCAACCGCCGCCTTTTCTTCCTCGGCCAACCGCAACCAATCAGCACTGGCCTTGCGAACTGACGCCACCACCAACCGGTCGACGACGAGGGCCTGGGCGCTCACCAGCGACACCCGTTGCTCCGCCAGATCGCGTCTCGCCTGACGCAGGGCTGGCCATTCGACTGGCTGCACGACCCCAATTAAAGGCGCCGCACCCGATGTCCCATCCATGCGACGGGCATCACTTCGCCCGACCTGAATCTCGAACTCCGGGTTCGGCAACGCACCCGCCGTCTGCACGCCTGCCCGAGCGCCAGCCAACTCGGCCCCTGCCTGCGCCACCAATGGGCTATCGCGCCTGGCGAGCGCGATCAACTCAACGACTGGGATCACCGGCACTGAAAGGCCGGCCGCTGTTTTCGTACCTATCGGTTGAGTGCTCAGTGATGGAGCACCAAGCGGTTGAGCACCAAGCGGTTGAGCGCCAATCGGTTGAATCCCAACAAAAAGAGCCCCGCTAACCAGCGCTAGATTGGATACCAAACGCACCGCCGTGCCAACCAAGATAGTTTTAAGTTTCACTATTTTTCAACTCGGATTCACTGTCGAACCAGCGATAAAACGCGGGCAGCATGACCAGGGTCAACAGGGTGGATGTGATCAATCCACCGATCACAACGACCGCAAGCGGGCGCTGGACTTCGGACCCCGGGCCCACCGAGACCAAAAACGGAATCAAGCCAAGCATCGCCACCGTTGCCGTGATCATGACGGGACGAAAGCGCGCTTGCGCACCTTCGACAATTGACTCATCCAGCCCCATTCCGGACTGTCTACGCTCACGAATCGCGCTCACAAGGACAACGCCATTAAGGACCGCGATGCCCCACAGAGCAATAAACCCAACCGAGGCGGGAACGGACAGGTACTCCCCCGAGACAAACAAACCGAGAACCCCGCCAATTGAGGCCAGAGGCAGAACGCTAATGATCAGCGTCGCCAGGCGAAGGGAGCCGAACAACATGAACAGGAGAAAGTAAATTGCAATAATCGTGATCGGAACGATCACGGCCAGATGTCCGAGCGCTCGCTCCAGATTTTGAAACTGACCGCCCCACTCCAAGGTGTAGCCCGAAGGCAAGGTGACCTCCGCTGCGACCTTGGTTTGAAGTTCGTGGACAAAGCCCCCGAGATCGCGGCCATGGACATTCATGCCAACGACGATCCGGCGACGCCCCAATTCACGCGAGATCTGCGCCGGCCCCTCTCGCACTTCAATCCGAGCAATGCTTTCCAACGGGATTTGCGCCCGGCCAGGCGTGGTCAGCAACAAATTACCGATCGCCTGGGGATTATTTCTGAAGCGCTCCGGGACCCGAACCGCAGCGGCAAATCGCCGCTCGCCCTCGTAGACGTCCGTCACCCGTTGGCCGCCCAGTGCGACCTCAATGAGGTCGTTGACATCGGCGACATTGATACCGTAGCGAGCAATCGCAGCCCGGTCAATATCAATGGTCAGATACTGCTGGCCGCTAATTTTCTCGACCCGAATATCGCGTGCACCGGTAATTGACGAACCTACTCGAGCCAGATTATTCGCAGTCGACAGCAGGAGTTCGAGATCGTCGCCAAAAATCTTAATCGCGACATCCGAGCGCACGCCGGTCACCATTTCAGCGACCCGCGCAGAAATTGGCTGAGCCATGACGACGCTCACACCGGGGATCGCCTTGAGCTTCTCTCGAATGGCGTCCTGAATGGTGTCTTGAGTCCAGCCCTCGGGCCACTCATCGCGCGGTTTAAGACTCACCACAGGCGTCGATTCGTTTTGAGACTGCGGGTCGGCCGGCGACTCGCCGCGCCCGACCGACGAAACCGAAGTCAGTACGCCAGGCACCTCCTGAGTCAACTGCATCGCGCGCATTTCCATCCGAGTCGACTCTTCGAGCGAGATGTTCGGTACCCGAATGATGCCGGGGACTATCGACCCTTCCTTCATTTCAGGAATAAAGGCAGTGCCAAGAAAGGGGATCAGAGCGATTGCCGCACCGAAAAACGCGATGGCCAACACCAGCGCTCTGCGCGGGTGGCCCATCGACCAGGCGAGCATGGGCCGATAGGGCCCACGGAGCCAGCGAACGAGGCGGGTATCTTCCTCGGCCCCACCGCGCAATAAGAAACTTGAGAGCACCGGCGTGAGCGAGAGCGACAGCACGAGAGAGACAGCCAGCGCGATCGCAATGGTGTAGGCCAGAGGGGCAAACATCTTGCCCTCCATGCCCTTGAGGCTCATCAGCGGCAAAAACACGAGGATGATGATGCCAACCCCAAAAATAACTGGCGTGGCCACTTCTGTGGTCGCCTTAAAAATCGATTGGGCATGGCCAGCGGCGTTGGTGGGAGGGGCATGCGACAGGCGCGAAAACGCGTTCTCAACGACCACCACCGAGCCATCGACCATCAGCCCAATTGCGATCGCAAGCCCACCCAGACTCATCAAATTGGCGGACAAACCCACCGCGTTCATGATCAAAAAAGTAATTAGCGGGGTGAGAATCAGAGTCGCCACAACGATCAGACTCGATCGAACGTCCCCCAGAAACAAGAACAAAACCAGAACAACTAGCGCGACCCCTTCGGCCAGCACTTTGGAGACGGTCCAGATTGCGGCATCAATCAGCTCCGATCGATCGTAATAGGGCACGAGCTGCAGGCCGTCTGGCAGCATCCCGCTGGCATTGATCTGGTTGACTCGCTCCTTGACCCGGCCGACGACCTCCTTGGCGTTTCCGCCGGCGATCATCATGACCACCGCCCCGACCGACTCAGTCGTTCCATTCTTGATAACCGAACCAACTCGAACTTGGGTGCCGAGTTGGACGTCTGCAACCTGGCGCAGGAAGACCGGCACGCCGTCGGTTGCCCGGATCACAATCCGCTGAAAGTCTTCGAGCGAATGAATCAAACCCAAGCCTCGAATCAGGAATTGTTCTGAGTTTTGGGCCAAAACACCGCCACCGGCATTCGCGTTGTTAGCAGCCACCGCTTCATACACCTGGCGAACAGTCAGTCCAAAGTGACGCAAGCGGTCGGGATCAACCATCACCTGATACTGGCGAACGTAACCCCCTTGCGAATTGATCTCAGCCACGCCAGGAATGGATCGCAGTTGGGGCCGAACCACCCAGTCCTGGATCGTTCGTCGATCGGTCAGTTCCTGTACCGTGAGCGCCCGACCTGCATCCGTGGGCTTGTCCAGGGTGTACTGATAAATCTCACCAAGACCGGTACTCACCGGGCCGAGCACCGGGGTCACTCCAGCTGGCATCCGATCGCGGATTTCAACCAAGCGCTCGGACACTAACTGGCGTGCGAAGTACACCTTTGTGGTGTCGGTGAAAACGAGTGTGATGAGCGACAGACCGGGCTTGTTCAGAGACCTCATTTCGGTGAGACCCGGAATCCCGGTCATACCGATTTCGATCGGCGCCGTGATGAAGCGCTCCACCTCTTCAGGCGATCGGCCCGGGGCATCCGTCGCGATCTGGACCTGAATATTGGTGACATCCGGAAACGCGTCGATCGCAAGCTTGCGGGTGGCCTGCAGGCCCGCGACGACCAAAATCAGCGCGATAACAGCCACCAAGACGCGCTGCGTTAGCGCCGCGCGGATGAGCCCGCCCATCATGACTGGGTGTTCCGAAGCCGTTCGTTATTCAGATGAAACGCGCCGTCGATGACGATCTTCTGGCCTGGCGACAAACCCGAACGAACCGGTCGCAAATCTCCGTCTGCCGCTGGACCTAATTCAACCGGTGTCAGCACAAAAACACCCGCTGACTTTTGGACATAAACATGATCACGGTTGTTCTCGCGCAGCACCCCTGAGGCGGGAACGACTAGTTCGCGGCGACGGCTGGTCTGGATCAGGAGATTGGCCAGCATGGCGGGCTTAAGCTCCCCGCTTCGATTGTCCAGCTCACAACGCGCCATGACCGTTCGCGTCTGAGGATCCACGAACGAGGCCACATGGACAATCCGGCCGGTCAGCGTTCGATCGAGCGATGGCACTTCGATTTCGACCTGTTGGCCAAGCTGGATCGAAGCGGATTGCTGTTCTGGCACATCAGCCACAACCCAGACCCGCGACAGGTCTGCGACGACGAACATCGTTTCAGCGGGTTGCACGACCTGCCCCACCGCCACCGAGCGTTCGACGACCGTGCCGTCGATTCTCGAAATGATGGTTTTGACGGGATTAATGACATTGGTGCGCTGTAACTCCGCAATCGCTTGCGGATTCATCCCGAGAATTTGCAACTGCGATGCAGCGCCACTCTCCTCGGCATGCGCAATTTCGGATGCATTTTCGCGGCGCTGCATCTCGGCCAGCGAGATCACATCAGACGAGTACAACTGGCGAGCCCGTTCCGCAGCGGTGGCCAGCAAGCGAGCCTGCGCAACCGTCTTGAGATAGTTCAGTTGCGCCGTGCTGAGCTCCGCAGAACTCATAGTCGCCAGGACCTGCCCCGAGCGCACCCGCTGACCAACACTGGCTTTAAGTTCGAGTGCTCGACCCGCGACTGCAGTGCCGATCCGGGCCATGGCTTGTTCGTTAAAGTCGATGCGACCTGCAACCGCGAGGGTTTCGGCAATCGCCTGCTCGTGGACTTCGTGAACCTTGATTTTGAGCTCGAGTTCGGGGTTTAGTTTCACCTCTCTGTCGGATGGTCGGTTAGCCTGCGTGGGGTCAGCAGGCGATGGCTTGGACGCCGGGCTAGCCGTGACCGGAGCACTGGCTTTACCAGCAGGTGCCGGGGCATCGGAACATGCGACCAGAGCGCCTGTCAGCGCGCATGCAATCAACGATTTGAACCCACAGATCACCAAGAAGCGCAAAGCAGAGCCCTCGCCCTTGGTCAGTCTTCGTCCGAAGAGGCTGCGACGCGCGTAAGAGGCAGTGTTTGTTCCTGCAAGCTTCAATTGCACGTTAATTTTTCTCAGTTGTCGAGGGGGGATGCCTCGGTTTGGTCCAATAAATCGCAGGACCCTTACCGTTCTTCAACCTCGGCGGGCTTTGGTCCCATCGTTCTTCAACCAATCTCGATCGGCGACTTGGAGGGGAACTGATGGCTCGCCATTCGGATGATGTACACGCTGATCGAAAGCATCAGAGTGGTTCCACCGATGACTGCAATCTCAACCATGTGCTGGCCCACCTCGGTCACGAGATCGATCATGTGGCGCGTAAGGGCCGTGATGGCAATGTAGATCAGGAACCGGATCGGCATATGGTTGGTCTTGAAGTAGATGCCAACCATCGCTCCGATTTCGAGAAAGATAAACAAAAGCAGCAAGTCTTGGATGCTGGCATGACTTTTTGAGGTCACCATATCGAGCAAGTTAGCGCCCGCCGCCCAAACGGTCGCCCCCCCGATCGCGAACAGCGTCAGGCGGTGAAAGACCGAAACGCATCGGTCGCCAAATCGATCAATGGCCTCAAAAGACATGGTTAGCCTCCCTTTGAATCGGTTTAAGTCGTCTTGCTGGTGGCTGGATCGTAACGCTTGAGCCAGTCAAAAAATTCCTGAAACCAGACCTTGCTGTTGCGCGGCTTGAGTACCCAGTGGTTTTCGTCCGGGTACCACAACAGGCGCGCATCGACGCCTCTGGCCTTTAAGGTGTTGTAGTAAGCAAGCCCCTGCGCATCGGGAACACGATAGTCCTTCGCACCGTGGATCACCAGCGTGGGCGTGCGCATCGTTGCCGCAAAAGTGTGCGGGCTCTGACCACCCACCTTTGCCATGTCATCCCAAAACCATGCACCAAGTTCTTGAGCATGCCAGCCGTAGGCGTCATCTGCGAACATACCGACCCAGTCGTAACACCCCGCATGACAAACATAGGCCTGATAACGACCTGGTGCAACATGCGCGTTCATCCAGGCGACCATGTAGCCGCCATAGCTGCCGCCCGTTGCGAAGACGCGCTTGCGTGCGATCCAGGGCTTTTTGAGCAACCAGTCGGTGGTTGCTTCAATGTCCTGCAGCTCTAGCGCGCCCCATCGATGCGTGATGGAATCGAGAAAGGCATGCCCGAACCCCGAAGACCCGTGGTAATTCACATTCGCCGTCACATAACCTTGAGCGGCAAAGAGGTGGTAGTTCCAGCGCCAGTGCCAGTTATCGCCCGGCCCAGTATGCGGACCACCATGGACGATGTGGAGTAATGGGTACTTTCTCTTGCGATCGAACCCGGGCGGGAAATAGAGCCAAACCTGAATCTGATCGCCCTGCGCGCCCTCGATCCAGTGCTCTTCAGTGGAGCCCATATCGAGGTCTCGCAGGAGCGCATCGTTAAAGGATTCAAGCCGCGTCGCGACGCTGGGAATCGGAGTTCCGGTGGCGTCAAGTCCAAGCGCATGCAAACGCCCGGGGTGGGTCGCACAGTCGGTCACCGTGACGAGTTGACTAGGCCCAGTGTCGAATGCCTGAATCGTTCCGCCAACCGCAATCGGGGTGGCGTGGCGCTCGTTCAGGTCAAACCGCCAAACGGGTTGCCGTCCGTGTTCCTCGGCCCGGAAAAGCAAGCTCGATGCATCCTCGCTCCACAGCAAGGGCGCATGCGCTTCGCGGTCCCACTCGTCGCTGATCGTCTCCCAACGGGTTTCAGGGCCGCCGAGGTTCAACACCGCCAGCCGTTTTGGCATGGTGTGTTTGATGGCCTGGTGCGACGCCAGAAATGCGAGCCGGCGACCATCGGGACTAAAGCTCGGCCCGGTGAGATCCCAGGCACCGTCTTTGATCAAATCAGTAATCTTGAATTTTGATCGCGTCCGACCCTCGAACTCAATTTGCGCCAGAGCCATTCGTGGCGCGGGATGCTTGCCACGCTGCGGGTCATGAACAAACACCAGGCGTTTGCCGTTCGGCGAAATCGCCAAGTCATCCGCCCCTGGGTCACGCCGATTCAATTCGTAGCTCGCACCCTCAAGCAGATCAGTCACCCGCCCCGTACTGATTTCAAGAACCAGAAGATGGGGTACGCGGCCCATCGGAAGATTATCGTCCCAATGCCGGTAAACCGAATCCTCGGTGGCGTATGCCGTTTCCTTGCGATCCGAGAATGCTTTAAAGCGGGCCGCCTGATCCTTCATGCCCCGCCCCGCAGGCCAGACCCATGAAATCAGTGCGATATGGCGGCTGTCGGGGAACCACTTGAATCCGCAAACGCCGGTCGGCACCTGACCCGCACGACGCGCTTCGCCCCCGGCAGTCGGTATCAGATAGAGCTGTGGGGATGAATCCTTTTTTCCGTCCTGTTCCCGAGTTGCGACGAAAGCAATCCATGCGCCACAAGGGGAAAATTTCGGTTGGCTGTCTTTCTCGCCACAGGTCGTCAATTGTCGGGGCGCCAAGCCGGTCGTTGAGAACAGCCACAAGGCACTGCGATTGCGATTGTCCTCCATCGAAGGTTGGGTCACGGCGCAGACCACCTGTGATCCGTCAGGGCTGAGGCTTGGGGTGCCGATCCGCTGGAGCTTCCAAAGCAGATCGACCGTAAGCCGAGAGGTTTTTTGATTCACGATAACGCTTTTGATTCTTAAAAATCTAACTATTCTTAAAGATCTAATTTGTCCGAGAATTCATGCAAGGCAAACACAAGGCCATATAAAAAAACAAATACACCGGCAGACCCGAGTGGGCTAAACCCGAGTTCTCCGACAAACATCGAGCACGAGATCAACATGAGTGCAGTTCGCGCCGTGTTCCACCACTTTCGGCGGCTCCCTGACATCATGTCAAAGCCTCCGCTCCACCCAAAATTTCGCGCTCATACGCGTGAATCGCTGGCAACCCGCCGGTGTGCAGAAACAGAATTCGCTCGTTGGGTTTGAAGAAGCCCTTGCGGGCTAAACCAATCAACCCGGCCATGACTTTGCCGGTATACACCGGGTCGAGCGGGATACCCTCGGTGCGTGCCAGCATCTGAATGGCCTCGACCATCGCCGGGTTCGAAATGGAATACTTGGGCTGCCAATATCCGCCGACGCTCAGCACTGATTCAGGAGGCACCGTCATCGGTACGCCCAGCAAGTCCAATACGGCCTGCGCCTCTCGAAGGACCAGCGGCTCCTGATCCTGCGGGTCACGACTGACTCCGATACCGACAATCGGGATCTGGATGTGATTGCCGAGGAATCCGGCGAGCATTCCTCCGTGCGTCCCGGAGCTACCAGATCCGAGAACAACACGATCCATCGGTAGGCCCAACTCCAGCATCTGTTGCTGGAGTTCTTGCGCACAAGCCACATAGCCCAGCCCGCCCAGCGCGTTCGATCCGCCTCCAGGAATGATGTAAGCCTTGCGGCCCAGCGCCGCGACATCGTCCGCCACTTGATTCATGGCGGCCACCATGTTCGAGCCACCAGGCACCACGGTCATTGCTTCGACCCCCATCAGGCGGAACATGAATTGATTGCCGGTAGCGTCTTCGTGAAAGCTGCCGGGCACCCGCTCTTCAATGACGAATCGGCATTTGAGACCTTCTTTGACGGCAGCGGCCAGCGTAATCCGACAATGGTTCGACTGCGGCGCCCCGCAAGTCACCAGCGTATCTGCCCCCTGCTCCAAGGCATCTGCAACCAGAAATTCGAGCTTGCGGGTTTTATTACCGCCGGGGAACAGCCCCAGCATATCGTCGCGCTTGATCCAGACTTCGGGGCCAACGCCGCCCGGGCAACTCGCAGCCACTGCCTTGGAAAATCGGGGCATCGGCTCAATCGGTGTCGCGAAGGCCGTATAGCGACGTCGTGGGAAACGGGAGAGGTCCATAATCAACTCCAAGCAATGAATTTTGAGTGTATCCGATGCGCCAACTAATTACCTTTATAAGTACGATATGCCTGCTCGGTCTAACACCCTTGAGTCAGGCGCAGGAGTTCCCAAACAGGCCGGTCACCATCGTGGTCCCCTACGCCGCGGGCGGTTCGACAGATATCCTCGGGCGGACCTTGGCTGAGAGTCTGACGCGGGAACTCAAGCAACAATTCATCATCGAAAATGCCGGAGGCGCGGGCGGAACGATCGGCGCGGCGCGTGTCGCTAAGGCACAGCCCAATGGCTATACCCTTCTCTTCCACAACATGGGACACGCTGCGGCACCGGCGCTTTATCGGACGCTCAGTTATGATCCCCTGAACGATTTTGAACCTTTGGGTTCGGTCGCGGATGTGCCGATGATCTTGGTCGGACGCAAGACCCTGGCGCCCAACACGCTGGCCGAGTTGATCCCGTACCTGCGTTCCAACCGAGACAAAGCCAACTTTGCGCATTCCGGTGCAGGCTCCACGGCGCAGCTTTGTTCGATGCTTTTTATGAGCACCATTCAAACCGACCTCACCACGATTCCATATCGTGGGACCGGACCGGCACTGCAAGACTTGATCGGAAACCAGGTCGACCTAATATGCGACCAACCAGTCTCGACCACCGCTCACCTCCAAGCCGGATCGATTAAGGCCTTCGCGATCGCTAACAAGACTCGACTGGCGACCTTGCCAACGGTCCCAACCTTTGCAGAAGCGGGCTTGCCAGGCTTCGAGCTCGCGGTTTGGCACGGACTCTATGCACCAAAAGGGACGTCAAAGGCGGTTTTGCAAACATTAGAAGCGGCCCTCAAGCGCGCGCTCCACGACCCCGCCTTGATCCAGCGCTTCGCCTCACTCGGCACTGCACCGGTAGATGACTCCCAGGCCACCGCGCAGGCGCTCCGGTCCCATCTGGCGGCGGAGATTGGGCGCTGGGGGCCGCTGATCAAAAAGGCCGGGGTGTATGCCGACTAGGTCCGGAACTCGAATGTCCGGACCTCGGGATCAGAATTTGCACTCGAAATAACGGCGAATCCGAGCATTAATTGCCCCGATCAGGCTTTCTTTGCTTTCTGTTGGTGCAACTTGGTTGGCGGCGTCGCTCAGATACGCTTCATTTCGGGCCTGGAATTCAAACGCTTGCTGTGCCAGCAGCTCGGTGCACTCCGGGTGATTCTGCAGGACGGGCTGCATCGCCTCCTTGGGGATTTCGGCCAGGATCACCTGACTCAAGGCTTGCACGCTCGCATTGCGCCCCTCGCCAAGCATGAGGGCCATCTCACCGAAAGAATCCCCCGCTTTGAGTTCAGCCATTTTTTTCGGCGGGCCATCCGGCTGATTGAGCAGCACCGCAACCCGACCGCTCAAAATCACAAACATCGACGATCCGGGATCGCCTTGCCGGACAATCAATTCGGGTTCACCGTAAACGCGCCGACGATACGCGCCGACGATCCCAAGACGGGCCTCATTGGGAATCATCCGAAACATCTCGGAACCCGTCAGCACCGCCAGCAATTGCTCACCCTCAAGCGCTGAATCAACCGCTGGCAAGGCCGGCAAATACTCAGCGCGCTTAGAAACCATTAGTCGATCGACCGCAAACGGCAAATTCGCGCGAGCGAACGCATTCCAAAGAGCACCCCCGACTTCGTCGCGGCGCAAGATATAAACGTTAGGGTTTTCGTGCCAAAAAATCGCTTCGAAGGCGACCCCCTTGTCCACAAAATTCTTAAACAACACCATGGGCGATGGAGTCTTGAGCACGCTGGGCACCGAATGCATGGCGGCCATTGCAACTTCGCGTACCCGCGAAGGTGGCACATCAATATCCATCACAAACGGAATGTGATGCCGTGTGTTGTTGTTAGGCAGATCAAGGTTAATCAGGCGCATTCCCGCAATTTTGGAATTGGGCAGGACAATCAAATTGCCTTCGTAATTGCGCAGGGTGACTGAACGCCAACTCGTTTCAACGACGTTTCCCCAAATGCCGTCGACCTGCACGCTGTCGCCCGTCTTAAAGGGTTTTGAAAAAGACAAGGCCAACCCGCTAATCACTTCCGAAAGCGTTGACTGCGCCGCATAGCCAAGAATGACTGCGAAGATCCCTGAGGTCGCCAATAACGCAGTGATATCCCGGTGGAAGACCAGGGACAAAATCAATAGCAGTGCAGTCAGGTGAACCATCCCCTGAAAAAGCAAAACCAGAATCTTCGGAATACCGGTCTTGCCCGGAGCCGCCTTAACCCATACCCATCGCTTCAGACCCGCAACGACCAGTAATGAAGCTGACACAATGGCCGCGCTTAAGATCCACTGGCGAGCCATCTCAACCGCTGTTGTTGACAGATACGCGCTGAGATCAATCCAAAGGTAGGTTGATAACAGGGCAACGACCACTAGGGCTAATAATTGGACTTGCATTGGCGTCTCGTTGACTTCGATACACTACAGATGCCATGTTAATCCCACCGCCCCCGTCGTCCCCGCCGCCGCCACATTCACTGCCACCCTCGCCACCCTCGCCACCCAGGAGAGATCGCTTGAGACTTGGGCTCGGGACTGCGGCACTCGGCGCGCTGACGACCCTGTTGCAAGCCTGCTCCCCGCTTAACCTGGTTAACGTCACCTCGTTGGGTGGGGCGGGTGAGCGCCGTACCGGGATTACCTTTGGCCCACTACCGCGGCACCAACTAGATCTTTATCGGCCATCGGGGCCAGTCCCCCCACAGGGCTGGCCCACCGTGCTTTTTATTTACGGGGGCACCTGGAACCGGGGCGAGCGAGCAGATTATCGATTTGTTGGTGAGGCGCTTGCGTCCGAGGGATTGTTCACCGTGATTGCTGACTATCGCCTTTATCCCGAGGTGCGATGGCCAGATTTTTTGCATGACTGCGCACTTGCCTTGCGCTGGGTGTTTGATGAGGCCGGCAAGGGGGGGCTAGCCGGTGGTTTACCCATCGATCCAGCCAGGATTTACGTCATGGGGCACAGCGCGGGCGCCTACAACGCCGCCATGCTGGCTCTGGACCCGCGCTGGCTGGCGCCCCACGGCCTCACACCCGCAAAGCTCGCAGGTTGGATTGGGCTCGCGGGCCCGTACGATTTTCTGCCTGTCACGGAACCCGACGCGAAACCGGTCTTTTTTCATCCAAACTACCCGGCTGGCACCCAACCGATCGAGCTCGCTACAGCGACCGCTCCAAGAACCTTTTTGGGCGCGGCACGCAACGATCCCCTGGTGAACCCAACGCGCAGTACGGTAGGGCTCGGGGTCAAGTTGCAAGCGTTCGGCGTGCCGACCACCGTCCAAGTTTACGACCGGGTCGATCACTTCACACTGATTGGCGCGCTGGCAAGACCGCTGCGCTGGATGGCCCCCGTGTTAAAGGATGTCAGTCGTTTCGTGCGCGAGAAAGCCTGACCAAAGCGCTAATCAAATCGCTGATCAAAGTGAGCGAGCCCTGATCCGTACGCGTCGGTTAGCGGCCGATTTGGGTTCAAACGGGTAAAGCAGTTCACTAAAACCTTTACCGATCGCATGCATACGATCGGCTGGCACGCCGGCCGACGTCAGATAGACCACCACGGACTGCGCGCGCCGCATCGACAGAATCTCGTTATTGGCTTTGCTACCGACTCCATCCGTGTGACCCTCCACGTCAAAGCGTACCGACTTTAATCGGGGGGAATTCAAAGCCAACGCCACCTGATTCAAGAGGGGGTAGCTTTCTTCCATGATGACCGCAGAATTGAACTCGTACTGAATCTGCAGATCCAAGAACCAGGGGTCAGGCGGCGTCGGCTGGCCCGGGTTAGCCGTCGAGGCCTGTGCGCCCCGCGCTCGGTCCGGGTTGGTTAGCAAGGCCTTGACGATATCGTCGGCGGCCATCGCGGCCGTGGGCTCTTTCGCATTCGCAGTTCCAGCACTGGCCGTGTTACTGGGCAGACCCGATGGCGGGGGTGCAGGCGCTTGCAAAGGTCCCTGCGCTGGCCCGATTGCCGTCGCGCTAGGCCCTCGCGGGACCTCCCGAAACATCTGGGCAAATGCGTTCTGCACGAGAAAGATTGGGCCCAGGACCAATACAAAACGAATCAATGCCAAATTCAAGGCCCTCGCCTTACTTACCCCGAACCAACCGATTGTCGTCGTAGGTGCCGGCCTGCAAAACTTGCCCGCTGGCAGAATAGACTGACCCCACCCCATTCCATTTGTCATCTTTGTATTCACCAATATAACGAGTCCCGTCCAGCAGCATAAACACGCCCTGGCCGCTTCGTTTACCGTCTTTCAGTTCACCGACATAACGACGACCATCGGCAAAGAGATACGTTCCCTGCCCGTGGTATTTCCCATCCTTGAATTCTCCGACATATTTCGAGCCGTCGGGAAGGTCGACGCCACCAAAACAATCGGTCCAGGCCAAAACAGGCCCCTGACACGCGAGCATTGGACCCGCGCGCTTGGGTAGCGCACTGTCGCCGGGGGGGGTTGCGTTATTGGCAATGGCTGAACCATTTGTGCCCGATACAACGGTGGGGGACGACCCACGGCCACCACATTCAACACGGAACGTAAACCCCTGCGCCAATTCAGCCACCTGAGCGGTATCGATGGGCGCGGTCGTTGGATTAACCGAACCGTTACCAAACCCAACCCGCTGACGAACCAGAAAATCGACCAAGATTGGGGCCGAAATCGCGAAATTGACGTTTTGGGGAATATCGCCAATGGCTTTGGCGGCTTTCATGGCGTCGAGCTTGGCCTTGACGACCCCGATGACCTGCCCCGCCGCATCAAGTAGCGGGCCTCCGCTATTACCCGGCTGGACGGGGGCCGTGATCTGAATATCGCCCGGTGCGTCATGCAATCCGCGCAGTCCGCTGACCAAACCCGAGGTGAAGTTACCGCCGCTGGTCAGTGAGCCACTGAGCGGGAATCCGAAGACAAACACCGTTTCACCGAGGCGGATCGATCGCGGCGTCCGCAATTTCACCGGCGTCCCTCGCAAGCCCGGAACGCGCAAAAGCGCCAGGTCAACCGCGGCATCGGCCACCTGAACTTGCGCCGGCCGCTTGCCTTCGGCGGTGTACACGTCGACCGCCGCGCATGATTGGATCACGTGGCGGTTTGTCACCAAGAGGTCGGGGGCGACCAAAAACGCAGTGCCCGTGCCCGTGACGACCGCATTGGCAGTCACGGTCTCTAACGCGTGGCCGCTAGCCGCGGCGCTCAGCGCCAGGAAGGCCAATCCCCCGCGAAAACTCCAAACGGTCGGAATCAAACGAGCTCCGCTCAACGGTTTCAGCCAGTGTACCCTTGCGCGCCCCACCTAGAACGGTTAAAACTTCCGGGAATGCGTAACCCTTCACACTGCTATGGCCGACATTAATTCCATCGAACTCGGGCAATACGAAGTACCGACCAAATTACCGGTCTTTCACTGTCATCTGGGAGCTTTCGCCGACCAATTGGTCTTGGCGCGCGAAGCCATCGAAGAACTTCGAATCAGCCATCCTGAGTCGACGCCGTCCAACGTGAAGTCGGTTTACATGAGCCCGTGGAAAAGCCACCAGCTCAACCCGAAATTTGCGCCACTAACCGAAACCGTCAAGCAGATGGCGATGCGGGCCTCACGTCAGCACTTGGTGACAGATCTGGCCAACTTGAACCTTGATTTGGTGGTCACGGATTGCTGGGGCGTGATCTACGAAGAATCAGATCACACCATCCTGCACAGTCATTTCCCGTCGGATTTTTCAGCTGTCGTTTACCTCGAGGCTGGACCGAATTGCGCCCCGATTGTGTTCGACAACCATCTTGTGATCACACCGCAACCGGGCTGGTTGATCTTGTTCCCGGGGATGCTTCGACACCACGTCCCCGAAAATCATGACCGGCGCGTGATCGTCTCGATGAATATGCTGAAGCTACCGAAGTTTCAGTAAGCCCTGCGCGCCGCATCAACCGGCATCAACCGGCATCAACCGGCATCAACCGGCATCAACCGGCATCAACCGGCCTTAACCCGCTTCAATCGTCCGCCGATGCCGCGTTCGCCGCGTGCGACGAACCAGATCGGCCACGTGACACACTCCGGCGAGACTGAGATAGACGATCGGCCCGAACAGATCACTGGCCCCAAGAGTGGCCCTCAATGCCAGCATCAGGCACAGCCCCGAGAGCAGATTCAACAGGTACTCATCTGGGGCCAAACCACGACGCCCAAGGTAATAAGCGGCCAACAACCAAATGGCCTCTGCAACCGTCAATACAACCGCGAAATTGATCACCCAACCGCGCTCCCACGATTGCAGTAGATAATCTGTCACATTCATAAAAATGATTCCAATGGAGACAGCCATGAAAATTCCATCCTGTCAGACCGAGGTCAGCCCCGAAGAGTGGGCGTTGCGCTGCGACCTGGCCGCTGCTTACCGGCTGGTCGCCCACTTCGGCTGGAGTGATCTGGTGTTTACGCACATCAGCGTACGCATTCCGGGCCCCGAGCACCACTTCCTGATCAACCCCTACGGACTGCTGTTCGATGAAATCACCGCGTCCTCTCTGGTGCGAATCGATCAAGCAGGAAACAAAATCGGCAGTAATCCGTTTCCGGTTAACCCGGCGGGCTTCACCATCCACAGCGCGATTCACTCGGCCCGAGATGACGCGCACTGCGTTCTGCACACCCATACCCGGGCTGGCGTCGCCGTGGCTGCGCAACGTGGCGGGGTATTACCGATCTCGCAGCAAAGCACCTTTGTCCTCGCCTCATTGGCCTATCACGACTATGAAGGCGTTGCGTTCCGGCCCGACGAGATCCCCAGGCTACAGGCTGATTTAGGCAGCGCGCGGTTTTTGTGCCTTCGAAATCACGGTCTATTGACCGTGGGCAGCTCCGTCGCAGAAGCATTTCTGGGGATGTACATCTTTGAGAGTGCCTGCCAAATTCAGATTTCGGCTCAAGCTGGGGGCGAGCTGCACTCCGTGCACCCTGACATCATCACCGGAACCGCCAAGGCCATGCAGGTTCAAACTGGCGGACTTGGCGCCGCATTTGTATGGCCAGCCCTCTTGCGCAAAGTCCAAAAGCTCGATGCGGGCTACAACACCTAAGCCGTCGAGCCTCATGGGCGAAGACCTCATTCTGCAAACCCGAGCACTGACCAAGGAGTTCAAAGGGTTTGTGGCGGTTAACAAGGTCGATCTGAATGTCCGACGGGGCACGATTCACGCCCTGATCGGCCCTAATGGGGCCGGCAAAACCACGTGCTTTAACCTGCTCACAAAATTCCTCACCCCCACCTCAGGCCAGATCCTGTTTGAAGGGCACGACATCACCGCAGAATCCTCGGCGCGTATTGCCCGCAGGGGAGTGATCCGGTCATTCCAGATTTCATCGGTATTCCCCCATCTCTCAGTGCTTGAGAATGTTCGGGTCGCACTGCAACGCAAACTGCCGACGTCTTTTTATTTCTGGATGCCCGAAAAAACCCTGCATCCACTGAACGATCAGGCGATGGAGTTGCTGGCCGCGGTGGACCTTGAAAGTTCGGCCCAGCTGCCCGCCGTTGAGTTGAGTTACGGCCGCAAGCGCGCGCTTGAAATCGCAACAACGCTGGCGATGGAGCCGACTTTGATGCTGCTCGATGAGCCCACTCAGGGGATGGGACTCGAGGACGTTGACCGAATCAAACAACTCATCAAGAAAGTCTCTGTAAATAGAACCATTCTAATGGTTGAGCACAACATGAGCGTAGTGTCGAGCATCGCGGACACGATCACCGTCCTGCAACGCGGGGCCACTCTGGCAGAGGGACCGTATGAAGAAGTCTCCAAAAACCCCGCGGTGATTGAGGCCTATATGGGCACAACTGCGAACGAGCCGCTGGGCGCTCACTGAGCGCAATTCAAGACCCATGAGCCAATCCCGATTTCTGGAAGTCACCAATCTGCAAGGTTGGTACGGTGAATCTCATGTTTTGCATGGGGTGAATTTTCACGTGGATGAAGGCGAGGTCGTCACGCTGCTTGGCCGTAATGGCGCCGGGCGTACGAGCACCCTGAGGGCGATCATGGGCCTGATTGGGCGTCGGTCGGGCTCCGTCAAAGTCCATGGTCAGCAGACGATTGATCTGCCGACGCACCGAATTGCCCGCCTAGGAATCGGTTACTGCCCCGAAGAGCGCGGTATTTTCTCGAGCCTGTCGGCTGAAGAAAACCTGCGGCTCCCGCCCACGCTCGCCCCCGGCGGCATGAGTATTGACGAGATCTACTCGCTCTTCCCGAATCTACTCGAGCGCGCTGGGAGCCAGGGCACCCGGTTATCGGGAGGTGAGCAACAGATGCTGGCAGTCGCCCGGATTTTACGCACCGGCGCCCGATTACTGTTACTTGATGAAATCTCGGAAGGCCTTGCTCCGGTGATTGTCCAGAAGCTCGCCGAAATGGTGACGATGCTTCGCCAGCGCGGCTACACCATCGTGATGGTGGAGCAAAACTTCCGGTTTGCCGCGCCCCTGGCCGACCGATTTCTGGTCATGGAGCATGGCGAAGTGGTGCAAGAATTTCGACAGAGCGAACTCGCGGGCCAGATGGCCTCCCTGCATGAGTACCTGGGCGTTTAATACGTTTTTTTGATCAATTATTCCAACGGAGATAGTTATGATATTTAAATTTAATAAGCTTAGCGCAGCCTGTGCGATCGCTGCCACGACCCTCATGGGCGCAGTCGGCGCGGCCCAGGCCCAATTTTCGGGCGATGTCATTAAGGTCGGACTGATTACCGATATGTCGGGGCTGTATGCCGATATTGACGGGCCAGGCGGAGTCGAGGCAATCCGGATGGCCGTGGCGGATTTAGGCGGCGCAATCGCCGGCAAGAAAATTGAAGTCCTCTACGCCGACCATCAAAACAAGGCTGATGTCGCTGCCGCCAAAGCCCGCGAATGGTTTGACACCCAGGGCGTTGACCTTTTGATCGGCGGTTCGAACTCAGGCACAAGTCTGGCCATGGCAAAAGTCGCGGAAGAAAAGAAAAAGGTTTTCATTTCGGTGGGCGCTGCGACCTCGGCACTGACCAACGAGCAGTGCAACCCTTACACCATCCATTGGGCCTACGATACCGTGGCTCTGGCCAAGGGCACCGGTAATGCCGTTGTGAAAGCCGGTGGCAAGAACTGGTATTTCCTGACAGCTGATTACGCCTTTGGCGCCGCGCTCCAAAACGACACCACCACGGTGGTCAAAGCCGCCGGGGGCAATGTCGTGGGTTCGGTCAAACATCCCCTGTCGGCGAGTGACTTTTCGTCCTTTTTGCTGCAGGCCCAATCCAGCAAAGCCGATATTCTGGGCCTGGCCAATGCGGGCGGCGACACGATTAATTCGATCAAAGCGGCCGCTGAGTTCGGCATCACCAAGACCATGAAGCTCGCGGGGCTGTTGGTCTTTATCAGTGATATTCACGCGCTCGGTCTGAAGACTACTCAGGGCATGTACTTGACCGACAGCTGGTACTGGAACCGCGACGCCGAGACCCGGGCCTGGGGTCGCAAATACTTTGAGAAAATGAAGCGGATGCCGACCTCGGTGCAGGCCGGCGATTACTCGGCCGCTTATAACTACCTCCAGGCCGTCAAGGCCATCGGAACCGATGACGCCGACAAGACGCTGGCCCAACTCAAAAAGGCCAAAGTCAATGACATCTTCGCAAAAGGCGGGTTCGTTCGGGGCGACGGCCGGATGGTTCATGACATGTATTTGATGCAGGTCAAATCCCCAGATAAGTCCACCGAGCCCTGGGACTACTACAACGTCGTCCAGACCATTAAAGGTGAGGACGCGTGGACGACCAAGGCTGACTCGAAGTGCGCGCTCTGGAAATAACAGGCGTCTAGAAACAGTCATTAAATAAACGCCCCATGGATATTTTCGGGATCCCGTTGCAGGCATTTCTTGGGCAGTTACTGCTCGGTCTGGTCAATGGGTCCTTCTATGCGATGTTGAGCCTGGGCCTGGCGGTCATATTTGGACTGCTGGGGATCGTCAACTTCGCCCATGGGGCGCTCTACATGATCGGCGCTTATGTGGCCTGGATCGGGCTCGAATTTTTTGGCATCAATTACTGGCTCGCTCTGATCGTTTCACCGCTGGTGGTGGGCGCCTTGGGCGTCGTGGTTGAGCGAACTCTGCTCAAGCCACTCTACAAGCTCGACCCACTCTATGGCCTGTTACTGACCTTCGGTTTGGCGTTGATCGCCGAAGGTCTTTTTCGCGAGCAATTTGGCGTCTCCGGCCAGCAATACAATGTTCCAGAACTGTTGCAGGGGGCGACAGACCTCGGTTTCATGATCCTCCCAAACTATCGGGCCTGGGTCGTCTTCGCATCGCTGGTCGTCTGCCTGTCGACCTGGTTTGTGATTGAAAAAACGAGGCTTGGCTCCTACCTAAGGGCGGGGACCGAGAATCCCGCACTCGTTCAGGCATTTGGTATCAATGTACCGCTGATGGTGATGCTCACCTATGGCGCGGGCGCAGGCCTTGCCGCCATTGCTGGCGTGCTGGCCGCACCGGTTATTCAGGTCACCCCTCTGATGGGAAGCAACCTGATCATTGTGGTTTTCGCAGTCGTCGTGATCGGTGGTATGGGTTCGATTCTAGGATCCATCATCACCGGACTTTCACTCGGTCTTGTCGAAGGTCTGACCAAAGTGTTTTACCCCGAGGCCTCCAGCATCGTCGTGTTCGTCATCATGGCGATTGTGCTGATCGTTCGCCCGGCCGGATTATTCGGCAAGGAGAAATGAACATGCGCGCCGCTCCAGCACTCGGATTTACGGTCATGGTCGCTGCCCTGATCGCAGCCCCGTTCATTGGGCTCTATCCAATCTTCATGATGAAGGCCCTGTGCTTCGCCATTTTTGCCTGCGCATTTAATCTGCTGCTTGGTTTCACGGGGCTTCTGTCATTTGGACACGCGGCCTACCTAGGAGCCGCCGCGTATGGCACCGGCTGGCTCGTGCGCACGGCGGGCTTGTCACCCGAACTAGGCGTGTTGGGCGGAACGCTCCTGGCGGCTACGATCGGGGGCTTGGTGGGCTTGATTGCCATTCGGCGCCAGGGGATCTACTTCGCCATGATCACGCTCGCGATGGCGCAAATGATTTACTTTGTCTGGTTGCAGGCCCCGTTCACGGGTGGCGAGGACGGGCTGCAAGGCGTCCCACGGGGAAAGCTGTTTGGCCTGTTGTCACTGGCCAATGACACGGTTTTGTACTTCGTGATCTTGGCGATCTTCATCGCGGTCTACCTCTTTGTGATCCGGATTGTTCATTCGCCCTACGGCCAAATCCTGAAGGCGATTCGCGAAAATGAGCCGAGAGCGATTTCGCTCGGCTATGAAGTTGACCGCTACAAGCTCTTAGCCTTCGTGCTGTCAACGGGGCTAGCTGGCCTGGCCGGCTCGCTCAAAACGATCGTTCTGGGTTTTGCGACCTTATCCGATGCGCATTGGTCGTTGTCGGGCGAGGTCGTCCTGATGACTCTGCTGGGCGGTATGGGCACCTTCGCCGGCCCGGTGGTGGGGGCCTTTGCGATTGTAGGGCTGCAAAACTTCCTCGCCGATCGGGTGGGCTCTTGGGTCACGGTGATTATCGGCGCGATCTTTGTCTTCTGTGTCGTCGCCTTTCGGCGCGGCATCGTTGGCGAATTCATCGCCTGGCGCCAGCGTGCCGGCCAAAAAGCCTGATCGTTGATCGATCAGGCGCTTTGAATAGCGGGGCGATTTAAACGACCGGAGCTTGTCCCAGTTGCTTGAGCAATCCGGGCTCGACGATTTCAATCCAATAGCCATCCGGATCCTTGATGAAGGCCACGTCTTTCATCTTTCCCTGTTCGGGACGCTTGACGTAAGGGACCTGATTTTCATCAAACCAGGCAACCGCAGCGGCCAGGTGAGGGACTGAAAAACAAAGGTGCCCGAACCCCTGTGGTTGGGCATTGCCGTCGTGGTACTTGAATTCCGGATCAGACTCGGTGCCCCAGTTATGGGTGAGCTCCAAAATGCCCCGCTGGGCAAATGTCCAGGCCGTGCGTTCCCCGGTGTCCTCAGGAACCGATTCGGCCTCAATCGGCCGATGCAAAAAATAAAGCGTGAACTTCATTTCGGGGAAATCGAGCTTGCGCAACACCCGCATCCCCATGATTCGGGTATAAAAATCAAGCGATACGGCCGGATTTTTGATCCGAACCATTGAATGGTTGAACACAAACCCGCGGGAGGCCTCAGGTGGGTGGGCACAAACGCCGGGGTAATGTTCAGTATCAAAGCTCATTACAGAAACCGCTTCAAAAAAAGTTGATGAACGTGCTGACTAAACGCGCAGGATTAACGCGCTGGATTAACGCGTGACAGCCATCCGCAAAGGCTCAGTCGAATCCCCCGAGCGCACCCGCGGGGCGGGTTTTAGCTCGAGTTCAGACAACCGGCGCCGGAGGTAGCGCATACAGGTCACGCGCAGAAACGAGGCGAAATTGGGTACTTCGCCCCGGTACGCCAGAATTTCATCATGAAACTGCGAAATCAAGGCATTGGTCGTGCACTTTTCGGCTTCGGCCATTTCGGCCAAGATGTCCCAAACCATATTTTCCAGACGCAAACTGGTTAGCACACCTCGAATCCGCATGGTGCGAGTTCTTTGCTCGTACTGGATGGGGTCAGCGGTTACAAAGAACTCACACATTGCCGAAGCTCAAATAGCCCGCGCCGTCATCTGCTTGGCGATGTAATCCGCCTGCCTGATCGCCAAGGTCACGATCGTCAGGGTTGGATTTTCAGCGCCACCCGAGGTGAACTGGCTGCCGTCACTGATAAAGAGATTATCGATATCGTGAGTTTGGCCCCATTTGTTGACGACGCCCTCCGCGGCCTTGGCGCTCATCCGGCACGTCCCCATGTTGTGGGTTGACGGATAGGGCGGGGTCCGGAACGTCTTGATTGCGCCCGCGGCCTTGTAGACCTCTTCGCCCTGTTTGAAGGCGTGGTTGCGCATCGCGATGTCGTTTGGATGATCATCAAAATGCACGTTGGGCGCCGGATTGCCCCACTGGTCTTTCACAGAAGTATTGAGCGTGACCCGGTTGGTTTCACGCGGCATGTCTTCACCCACGAGCCACATACCGGCGGTCTGGACGTAATGCTCCATCCACCAGGCAAAATCAGCGCCCCAGCCGCCCGGATTCAAGAATGCCGCCATGAAGGGAATACCCAAGGACAGGGTTTCCATTTCGTACCCGCCGGCAAATCCGCGCTTCGGGTTGTGGGCGGCTTCGTCCTGAATAATCCCAGCCATGGTCGTGCCGCGATACATATGAACCGGGTTTTTGAACGCAGCATAAACCGAACCGGTCATATGGCGCATGTAATTGCGGCCAACCTGACCCGAGGAATTCGCGAGTCCATCCTTAAACATGTCAGAAGCGGACATCAAGAGCAGGCGCGGCGTCTCGATGGAGTTACCAGCCACACACACTAGTCGCGCGCTTTGCCGCTGTTCTTTGCCGGACGCGTCCATATAGGTCACGGCGGTGACTTTGCCCGAGTTGTCGTGATCAATCCGCGTGACGTGGGCCTGTGTCCGGAGATCGAGATTGCCGGTCGCCTCAGCCTTGGGGATTTCGGTGTAGAGCGTTGACCATTTGGCACCGCTCTTACAGCCCTGAAAACAAAAGCCCAGTTGCATACAGCGGCCGCGACCATCGCGGGGTTGGCTGTTAATCGCCATCCGACCAGTGTGGACTTCTTTGTAGCCGAGCTTTTTGGCACCGGCATGCAGCACCTTAAAGTTATTATTCCCAGGCAGCCCCGGAATCCCGTTGGTGCGGGTCACGCCCATCTTGTTTTCGGCCTTGGCGTAATAGGGCTCGAGTTCCTGCAGGGTTACCGGCCAATCCAGCAGATTTGCGCCATCAATCTGGCCATAGGTGGTCTTCGCCCGGAACTCATGTTCTTGGAAACGCAGCGACGCACCGGCCCAATGGGTGGTCGAACCACCGACGGTTTTACAAATCCAGGCGGGCAGACCGGCAAAATCTTTGGCAACCCGCCATGAACCGGAGGTGGTCCGTGCGTCGAGCCAGGCGAGTTGGTTAAATGACTTCCATTCGTCATTAATAAAGCTCGCAGGCGACTGACGGGCACCTGCCTCGAGCAGAACGACTTTGATGCCTTTCTGGCACAACTCATTCGCGAGCGTTCCACCGCCTGCACCAGATCCGATGACGACGACAACGCTCTCGTCGGTATATTCAAACTTTGCCACTTGTGTCTCCTGATGTTGGTTTTGAGCGCGACTCAGCCCATGTAGGGCGGCGGGCTGGCTTCAGCGGGTGGATTGGGCAGCCACTTAAGGTCCTGAAAACCTCGGGTGATGTAACCGCCCTTTTCCCAGGCCGAGCCCGGATAACCAAAAACGGCATACGCCATGTCGTTGTCGTAGAGCGCGGTGATGCATTCGCCGCGCACCATTCCAAAAAAGGGCGTTCCCTCGAGGCTTTTAACGACATCCAGTTTTTTCGCCGCGCTGGCTTTGGCAAAGCTTCCGCCCGCTTTTTGATCGAGCTGAGCGATCCCTTCGCGCAGCGATTTAGCGGTTTTTGCATCCCCCGCGGCCTTGCCATCAAGGGCTTTGGAGAGGAGTGCATAAACCGCGTCGGGCAACTTTGCATGTGGATAAAGCACTCGACCCATCGCCATAATCGCTTCGCCCTCAGCCGTTGTGAGGGACTTCAATTCAAGCGCCCAAACATTGGACGGCGCCAAGCCCGCCACTAGCGAACCGGTCGCGAGGGTTCCCATCAAAATCCCGGAGCCCTTGAGAAACTCCCGCCGAGCTAGTGGAAGGTCGACTTTGCGAACAATTCCGCTGTCCTCATCGCAGCCTTCGACTTCGAGCGCGGGCGCGTCGTCAGCCCCGCGGTGAATCGTAATCACCTTCATGCCTGTCTCCTGAGAGTTAACGATCATTCTTAATCGTTCAAAGTATGACCCGACGCATGGGATCGGTAGGTGATAACGCGCTACTTACAAGGGAAAACACCGATCCGCTGCGAGCGGGTCACATTGGCGAGGCAAGCTGTTGCCCGTCGCCTCCGCACCAAACTGGCTCATCCGAATAGAACGTTGTTCACAAGCAACAGATTAAAAATCCGCACCGACTTAGGGCCGGGCGCCGCTCGATGCCGGGCCGACTCGGGTTTCCCGCCTCAAAACCCGCTCAGGGCTTGGATTTTTACGTTGGCTTGGGCTTTGCTTAGAAAGCCGCTCACTCTTTTGAGCCACGGCTCGAAGGGGCGCCGGAATGCCTGTTTCGCTCCTCAATCGAAAACTAGGGTTTCCACGCTTGGCGTGGATTCACAAAACGGTAAGAATCAGAGCACTTTTTTACAGTCCTTACAGATTGATGAAAACCCTCAGGGAAAATGCAATGAAAAAATCAAACAATCGTTTCGCCGAAACGATGATGCG